>Ga0066639_10004597_pt1 | contig 11747 bp, 16 predicted proteins | sample CryGeyCG2114_010_2_FD_59504 | JGI IMG/M metagenome (GOLD analysis project Ga0066639, IMG submission 59504) | Groundwater microbial communities from aquifer - Crystal Geyser CG10_big_fil_rev_8/21/14_0.10 | ecosystem: Environmental > Aquatic > Deep subsurface > Groundwater | place: USA: Utah... | reverse complement strand
TGCAGTACTGTAAAGTGCAAGCGAAGTGCAGTACTGTAAAGTGCAAGCGAAGTGCAGTACCTTATATTCAAGCGAAGCGCAAAATAGAAATGTATGAGAATCCTAATCAATGCGAAATACTTTGAATATCCCTCAAAGTACATTCACGGCTCACCATTTCAATCAAAATCTTCATAAACAAACTGCAGTGCGACAAATTGCTCAAAAAACTATATAATAGTAGCTATGAAAGGAGGAGCACTAGATAAATTTTATCTATTAGATTAAATAATGAATGGAATAGTAAAAACAAAAACAGACAAAGGATTTGGATTCATAACAGTTGAAGGTGAAGAAAAAGATCTTTTCTTTCACTCAAATGACTTAAAAGACGTAACTTTTGACGAACTACAAGAAGGAGCAAAAGTTTCTTTTGAAGTAGAAAATGGACCAAAAGGAAAATCAGCAAAAAATGTAAAGCTCTCTGAGTAATACTTTTTTGAACAATAAAAACCTTGCCAAGCGCAAGGTTTTTTTGTGTCTAAAATTTTAATTAAAATAAGGAATTCCCCAAAACTTGAGAGGATCTACATATCTTTTATTTTTATTTAATTCAGATATTTTTTTCATTTCATCATCATTTAACTCGAAATCAAAGATATCAAAATTTTCTTTTATTCTATCCATATTTGTACTTTTCGGGATTGTGATGAGTTCTCTTTGAATTTCCCATCGCAAAATTACCTGAGCAGGAGTTTTATTATAATTCTTTGCAATTTCAATAATAGTTTTATCCATTATGGGTCTATTTTCAGGATCATCTGCTCCACCAAGCGGAGAATATGCAGTTAACTGGATACTTCTGCTATGACAAAATTTCACTAATTCTTCTTGGATATTGTATGGATGAATCTCTATCTGATTCATTACTGGTTTTATCCTAGCGTAATTTAGTAAATCGATGAGCATAGGAGTAGTAAAATTAGACACACCAATTGACTTAACTAATCCCTCATCAACAAGTCTTTCCATTGCTTCCCAAGTTTTTTGAATAGTAACACTCTCCAGCTTTGCGACTCCCTTTTCATCTAGAATACTTTCTCCAGGTTCATGCAAAAAAGCGAGTCCCCAATGCATAAGATACAAATCTAAATAATCCAGCTGTAAATCAGCTAAAGTATCTTTACATGCTTCAGCTACATTTTTAGGATCATGATCTGCATTCCAAAGCTTGCTGGTTATAAATATTTCTTCCCTTTTTACTTTGCCATTTGAAAAAGTTTTTTTTAGAGTGTTCCCTATTTCTGATTCATTTCCATATGCCTTTGCGCAGTCAATATGTCGATATCCCACCTCAATAGCTGTCCTTAGCGCATTTCCTACAACATTTTTTTCGGACTTCCAAGTTCCAAAACCCAATACGGGAATTTGGTGTCCATCACTTAATGATAAATTTTTATCAATCATTTTCAATTTCTAATCTATAACAAAAGCTCTCATTTGGCAACTTTATTTTGTTATACTTTAAATATGCATTTGCTTTTTGATATAGGAGGTACTAAATCCAGGTTTGCCACTTCTGAAGGAAACGAATTAAAAAATATAAAAATTGTAGAAACTCCTCAAGTTTTTGATCAAGGCATACAAGAATTTAAAAACTATGTTTCATTATTGAAAATAAACAAGCTTGATGGCATAGCCGGAGGAATTGCGGGACCGCTTGATAATAAAAAATCAATGGTCTTAAACGCACCTAATCTTCCCGGATGGAATAATATGCCTTTTAAAGAAGAGCTTTTTAAGTATTTTAACACTAATATAAAAATAGAAAATGATGCAGCTTTAAATGGGGTTGGAGAAGCTACAAAGGGTGCAGGAAGAGATAAAAGCATAGTCATGTTTTTAACAATAAGCACAGGAGTAGGTGGCGGGAGAATAGTTAATGGGAAAATCGACGAAAATGCAGTAGGATTTGAGCCTGGTCATCAATACATACCCATTAAAAATTCAGCAGAGTTACAGAGCTTAGAGGCCATCATTTCAGGAACTGCCCTTAAAAATAAATATCATCTAAATCCGGATGAAATTACTGACGAAAAAATATGGAATGATTGTGCATATTATCTTGCCCTAGGCATTCATAATTCCATTTTACATTGGTCTCCTGAGGTTGTAGTACTCGGTGGATCAATAATGAATAAAATCTCAATAGAAAAAACAACTAATAATTTAAATAATTTAATGGATATATTTCCTGAAATTCCGGAAATAAAAAATGCAGAACTTGGAGATAAGGCAGGTTTATACGGGGCTATAACTTTATTATAAATCTTAAACATTGATAAAATTAGATTCATATGATAATCTAATCACTATTAAAATGGACAACGAAAATTCTCAAATATCTAGACAGGAGCAGGAAAAGAATAATAAAAGGAAAATGTATATGTGGATTACAATAGTAATCCTTTTAATAATTATAGTTGGGGGCCTAGCTTTTGTATTCGGAACAAATAACGCAGCATCAAATCAAATAAGGGGTATTATAATTAAACCACAAGTAACTCCTACACCGGAAGTTATTTATGAAGAAGAAGTAATAGAGGAAGATATAATGGAGCCGACATCAACGCCAGAACCTACAGAGGAAGCAGAAGATAACACTCCTACTCCGACAAAAGAACCTGAAATTACAGAAGAACCACTCCCCACAGAAACAGAAGACATAAATCCACTTTAATCATCTCTGCTATAATCAAGTTATGCGAGAGCTGGTGCCAGCAGTAACTAAAAATCAGCAAATTTATTTCGATTGGGTAGTTGATTTACTTATTTACATAGTAATTATTAATCTTTTTGCCCAGTATTCAGCACATATTCATATACAGAACTTTACTTTCTCAATTCTTATTGCTCTGCTTATTAAATCCATTTTATTTATAGTTTTTCAACTAGAGCACAGTGTATCTTCTTTTTTCAAACATCTTAAGTCTAAATATGGAAAATTTGTAAATTTACTAATTGGATTTCTGCTACTATTTTCTTCCAAATTTATAATAATTGGCATTTCAAATATAATTTTTGGAGATTATGTTGAATTTCAGAATATTTTCTCAGTCTTTATTTTAATAATTACCATGATAATAATTGGAAAATTTTTCGAAGCTATATATTTAAAGCTATAAATAAAGCTATTCTATAATTTCTTTTCTCTATTTCTCTAGCTATCTGCAAATTTCTATACAAGAATAGATTAAATTTCTAAATGGTGTTAAACTGCACTTATGATTAAATTAGCAGCAGCTCTATCGTTCATAATTATTTTAATAATATTTATTTTTCAAAATCTTCAGGTTGCAAAAATAAACTTTTTAATCTGGTCATTTGAAGCTTCCCTTTCTTTAGTTATAATTCTTACGATAATTATTACAATTTCTCTAAATTTTGTATTATTTATTCCTTATAAACTTAAAAAATCTATGGATAAGAAAAATATTAATTCCTCAAAAGAGATTTCAAAAGAGATAGAAAATAATAAAGATTAATATTATTCTTTTTCCAAATCAGGAGGCTCCGGAGGCAAAAATTCTTCTCCACCGCTATCAGGTTCTGGAGTTTTAGGTTCTGCTTTCAACCATTCCACATAAGTACAACCTGTAGCTTTCTTTGTATTTCTATCCCAACCCGCAGTAGAACATTTCTTCATACGCTTTCCTGCATTTGTTGTAAAAAGCACTAAATTTTTACCGCATAGAGGACACTGCTCTTCAAGCTTTTCTGTAGTACCATTTATCCATTCTACGAAGTCGCACCCTTCTGATTTCTTAGTATCTTTATTCCAAACATTTGTAGAGCATTTTTTCATTTTCTTTCCAAATCTTGTAAATTGAATTACCAAGGGAGAACCACATTTAGGACACTTTTCATCAATTTTCTCCGGCTCCATCTCCAGCCACAAAACGTAATCACAGCCTACATTCTTCTTGGTACTCGGATCCCAGCTACCCTTAGAGCATCTTTGCAATTTCCTTCCGGTAGCTGTAGTGGTCACCTCACTAAGCGGATTACCGCACTTAGGACATTTTTCTTCTTTCATTAATTATAATAATAGCATTAATAGTACAAGAATTAAAATACAAATATTTAGTAATAAGAAAATTTAAAGTAAATTAATATTGGTATAATTTGATCTACATTGTCATATTGACTAAAGCTTAAAATAGGTCTATCATAGTCTTTACTCTCCATACGTAAGTATGAAGGCAGGAATCCCGATTTATCGGGACACCCCGAAAGAACCCCAGCAATGGGGTTTTTTTGCAGCTAAAAATTTTATATTCACACTTCTTTTCTATATAATAATAACGATGATAAAACTAATACTTTTCACTTTAATTCTTTTCTTTATCTCTATGGGCAGTGCACAGGCTATTTATGACCCATTAAGTGTAAATAATAATAAAATAGGTATTCATATCCTTTTTCCTGAAGAGTTAAGTACGTCTGCCGAGCTTATTAATTCATCAGGTGGAGATTGGGGTTATGTAACTATCCCTATTCAGGCTGGAGATAAAGACATAGTTAAATGGCAAAATTTCATGGATGAGGCAAGAAATCTACACGTAATTCCGATTTTACGTCTGGCAACAGAAGGAGATTATTTTGATAAAACTACTTGGAGAAAGCCGAAATTTGAAGATGTTTTAGATTTTGCAAATTTTCTGGATTCACTAGATTGGCCGGTGAAAAATAGATATATTATAGTTTTCAATGAAGTAAACAGAGCAGATGAATGGAATGGAGCTGCAAATCCTGCAGAGTATGCTCAAATTCTTAATTATGCTAATGAGGTTTTTAAATCCAAAAATGATGATTATTTTATAATCTCTTCAGGCATGGATAACGCAGCCTCTACCGGAAATGGAACTTATTCTCAATATGATTATTTTCTTTTAATGAATGAAGGAGTTTACGGAATTTTTGATAGGATTGATGGATTCTCTTCACATGCATATCCAAACCCGGGTTTTTCTCAGCTCCCCACCACAGATACACCACGAAGCATCTATAGCTTTTTATATGAAATAAGAACTATAAATTCACTCACCAATAAAAAGCTTCCGATATTTATAACTGAAACCGGATGGGATCAATCTTTAAGTTCGGATAATACAGTTGGTGGGTATTTTACACAAGCTTTTGAAGGAGCATGGAATAACGAAAACATAGTAGCTATAACACCCTTTCTTCTTAACTCCGGGCCTGGTCCATTTGAAAAATTTTCGCTTCTTAGTAGTGATGGAAATAGAAATGAAATTTTTAATAAAATAAAAGCTTTTAAAAAGACTCAGGGATCGCCGGTTCTAAATGAAATGAAGCTAAGCAATATAACCCAAAATTCAAATTTACCAGTCAAAAGATTTGCTTATAATCCTATGCAAGAAGATGGAATACATTTAAAATTTTTTGTTAAATGGCTTTTGTTTCCCCTTTAGTGTGCTATAATTTAGCAGATTCATGCAGGAACTTTCGATTAAAAATATTAAATTTGAGAATCTCACAAATGGAAAGTTGAATTATCTGCAGGTTATAAAACAAATAAATAAATTTCTTGAAGAAGATCCTCAGAAAGAATACAGTCTAGTAATTGGCTCAGATTCGCATGAAGAAAATGGAACTAGTTTAAATAATAGAAAATTAAAGATTGTCACAGCAATCTTAGTCCACAGAAAAGGCTTTGGAGGTAAATATTTTTGGATTAGAAAAAGTGTTAACAACATTCACTCACTAAGAGAAAAAATTTATGCAGAAACTTTAATGTCATTAGATATTGCCAGAGAGTTTGTCCCGGTTTTAAAAGAATTTATTAATGGCGAATATCCAAAATATGATTTAGAAATTCATATAGACGTTGGAGAGTTTGGTGAAACTAGAGATATGATAAAGGAAGTAGTAGGAATGGTGACAGGATATGGATTTGTGGCAAAAACAAAGCCGGAAGCATATGGAGCTAGCTATGTGGCAGATAAACACACTTAAAAAGTTTAAAGTTAAAAAGTTAAATTTAAAAGTTAAGAAGAAATCCTCAAAAAAAGTAATGAAATTAGAATGGGAAGATGCTCCTGATGTGAAAAAAAAATTAGATAATGTAATTAAAGTACTGGAATTAAACCACATTATAAAGGACAGAGTTTTTTGCTATAGAACAGAAGGAAGCAAAGCTAGAGCATATGCCAGAACCTGGATGATGCCAAAAATATTTCAAAATGCACTTGATATTCCCCCTGCATATGTAATTGAAGTTATATCAAAATATTATGATAAATTAAGTGAAGATGAGAAGACAAAAGTAATCATACATGAACTTTTACATATTCCAAAAAACTTTTCAGGAGCTCTTCTTTCTCACCATGGTAGAAAAAGACACATAGCCAAAGACTCAAATGCTCTATATACAGAATATAAGAAAAAAGGAGGAAAATAATGATTACCCTGATTCATGGAAATGATAATTTAGCTTCAAGAAACTACTTTTTATCAATAAAAGATGAAAATAGTATTTTAATGGACGCTCAAAATTTAAATTTAGTTGAGTTATCGCAAATAATAAACGGATCAGGGTTATTTCTTGAACCTAAAAAGATATTTATAGATAATTTATTTACTAATAAGGGATCAAAAAATCAAGTAGATGTCTTTTCTATTATTGGAAAAGGCCATGATTCAGAGATTTATCTTTATGCAGATAAGGAAATTCCCATAAAAAGTCTATCTGATATTAAGGATTTAAATTCAAAAGTATTTAGAGTTCCACAGAATATATGGAATTTTTTAGATGAAATTAGACCAAAAAGCTCTCAAAATATATTTAAATTTCATGAGGTTTTGAAAGAAACTGAGCCTGAGATAATATTTTCCATGATATTAAGACAGTTTCGTCTTCTCCTAGCTATTTCCTCGAGTTCAAGCAAAAATATTAGCGAAGTTTCCAGACTTGCACCTTGGCAAAAAAGTAAATTAACCAGACAAGCTTCCCTATTTTCAAATGAAAAATTAATAGATATTATTAAAAAACTTTATTTTATAGACAAAACTACAAAAACAGGAAAAACAAGTTTAAGTCTAAAGCAGAATATTGACATTCTTCTGCTTGAAATATAAGATAAAATTCTAATGAAAATAAACCCTGCTATTTTCAAATCCTACGATATAAGAGCAGTATACCCCGAAGAACTTGACGAGGAAGGTATAAAAAAAATTACAAAAGCCATTTTCAACATGTTTACAGTTAAAATTGGTGATAATAAACAGTTAAAAGTTGTTTTAAGCTATGATATGAGACTCTCCGGACCTGTTCTTCATCCAGCAGTAAAACAAACTCTAGTAGAGCTTGGAGCAGAAGTAATCGATATTGGAAAAACTTCAACACCTACATTCTATTTTGCAGTAAGCCATTATGGATATGACTGCGGAATTCAAGTAACAGCATCACATAATCCACCTGAATATAACGGACTAAAATTTGTGATAAATACGCCTAAGGGTCTATTTAAAATTGGAAAAGGTACAGGAATGGAAGAGGTAAAAGAAAATTCATTAAAAGATTTTTCTTTTGAACCAAAATTTGAAGGTAAAGTCACTGAAAAATTGGGTGTATTAACGGATGAAGTAGATAATGCACTAAAACTTTTCCAAAACCCGGAAATTAAGAAATTTAAAATTGTTGCTGATCCTGCTAACGCTATGGGAGGAACGTACATAGAAGAATTATTTAAAAAAGTACCCGGAGAACTTATAAAAATGAATTTCACGCTTGACGGATCTTTTCCTGCCCATCAGCCTGACCCCTTGAACTTCGATAACCTAAAAGATCTTCAAAAAAGAGTTCTGGAAGAAAAAGCTGATTTCGGACTAGCTCCGGATGGAGACGGAGACAGATTATATTTTGTAGATGAAAATGGAAATATAGTTACAGCTACTATTCTAACTGCTTTAATTGCCAGAGAGCTTCTTAAAGAAAATCCAGGTGGAAAAATACTTTTTGATATTCGTTATATTTTAGGCTCAAGTAAAATTGTAGAAGAGCTTGGAGGAACTTATGATGTGACCAGAGTGGGGCATGCATTTATTACCCAACAACTTACTGAAACAGGTGCTATTTTTGCCGGAGAATCTTCAGGACATTTTTATTATCAGGCAACCGGAAATGCCGAAAGCCAAGTAGCTACAATTGTCGCAGTTCTTAAAGTAATGAGTCGGGAAAATAAACCACTATCAGAAGTCCTAAAAGAACTTCACCGCTCATTTGAATCAGGAGAGTATAACTTTAAAGTCACAAATGCAGCTGAAATTATTGAAAAATTAAAAGAAGATTACAGGGATGGAGTGCTGGATGAGCTGGATGGCATAGCGATATCATATCCAAATTTCCGGTTTAGTGTGAGAACCAGTAACACAGAACCGCTTTTAAGACTTAATGTTGAATCATTTGAAAAAGATGTAATGAACTCTAAAAAAGATGAACTTATAAAAAAGATTAGGCTATTATCCAGATAATGAAGAATTTTCCGGAGTTTGATAAAAAAACGTTTAAAAATGACTCTTATATTAAAAGGGTAGAAAAACCTTGGGGGTATGAGCTTCACTTCACCCCGGAGAATCTTCCATACATGGGAAAATTAATTCATATAAAACAAGGAGCCAGATTGTCTCTGCAGGTCCATGACAAAAAACAAGAAAGTTGGTATTTAATTAGCGGTCGTGGAAAAGTTATTTGGGAGAATGATAAAGGCGACTTGATAGAAACAGAACTTGAGAAGGGGAAAGGATATGGATGCGCACTGGGACAACGTCACAGACTTGCAGGAATAACACAGTGCGACATAATTGAGGTCTCTACTCCTGAGATAGGCACTACATTTAGGCTGGATGATGATTATGCCAGACCGGATGAAACAGAAGAACAAAGAAAAAAAGAAAGAGGAGAAATTTAATGCAAATACCAAACCTAGATGAAGCTGTAGTAAATGCGCTAAAATATTTTTCTGATAATCCCCCACCAGAATTTAATATAAACAACTTTGAGCTTCCTTTCGTAGTTGGGTCGGGAAACGCATACAACACGGGGCAAATTCTTTTCTCTGGGAAATCAGCAATTTTTGCTGATGAAAGCAATTTTAAGCAAATATTACCCTCTTATAAAAAATTAATTGATAATAAAATGATTACAGATGCGATTATTATTTCAGCATCCGGCGGAAAAGACTCTAAATGGGAACTGGAACTTGCAAAAAGTTTTGGGTTAAAAACAACACTTCTAACTACAAAACAAGATTCTGAGGCTGCAAGCGTTGCAGATGAAATGATTATATTTAAATCTCTAGATGAACCATATACCTATAACACATCTACTTATATGGGAATGATTTTAGCAAGCACTAAAGAAAACGTAAAAGATATTCTGAAATTTATACAAAATTTGAAATTCCCTGAAAGTTTTAATGATTATAAAAGTTATTCCTTTGTACTTCCTGATAAATATATAAGCATTTGCCCGATGTTAGATATTAAAAAATCAGAACTTTTTGGCCCACTTCTGTCACTTAGAGCATTTCCTCAGGGCCATGCTAGGCACGCGAAATTTGTGATTAGAGATAAATTAGAGCTGGTAATCTCAATTAATTCTCAAAATAAGTTTTATGGTGCACCGGAAAGTAGGTGGAGTTTTGATATCCCATCGAATTTTTCATTTACAGCGGTTATGGCCATTACATATTTTATAATTGGCAAAATTCAATCATCAAAACCTTCTTATTTTAAAGAAAATATCGAAAACTACGTCAAGGACTACGGTCCAAAAGCATACGGTAAAGATGAACCCTTTGACTTGATCGTACCGGGAAATTTGAAATAAGAAGATTAGGGAAAAACGCCCTTCCTAATAGATTTAAGCTGCTTTTTTACTTTTTTGAATAATTTTTTTTCTCTCTTCAACTGACTCTTTTCATGACTTAGCTCTTTTTTACTATCTCTAACTTCATATTTTAATTGCTTTACTCTTTGCCTTCTGACCTTTACCGTCGCTCTGCTAAGATCACCTTCTAAAATCGCACCCGAAAAATTTACTAATTTAGATTCCGTAGCTTTTTGTTCATGTGTATAAACTATTTCATCAATTTGCTGCTGGGTTAAAAGCGGAAATCGCTCATACCATCCTTTAACATGTCTAGAATCTTCTCCTTCTCCGATATCATAACCTTCCCGTGCATTTATGCTGAAAAATTTCTTATAAAATCTTTCTCTGTCATTTTCTCTATCTGCGAGGCTTGAATGTCGAGGACTTTTTTCAGATGACATAAGCTATCTATATCATTAAATAAAAATAATTTGCTGTCAACCGGAAAAAAGCATATGTAAGTTGATAAATTTTCAACTTATGCTCATAATATTAATTAATGCCCAGTAAAAATATTTTTTGGTTTAAAGAAATAATTGATGATGATTTACATATAGTTGGCGAAAAAGGAATAAAGTTCAGTCAGCTTATGAGGCAAGGAATTAATATTCCTGATGGATTTGCTATAACCAGTCATGCTTTTGACGAATTTATAAGAGAAAACAAACTAAATACAAAAGCTAAACATTTATTAAGCACTGCAAATCACCAAGACCCAAATTCTATACTACAGATCTCAAGTCATATCAGGAAATATTTTAATGAAGGCACTCTTTCTAGCGAATTTAAGCTCGATTTATATAGAGCATATAAAAAGCTAGGTGGAACTTTAGTTGATTCTCATGTTAAATTAATGCTCTCTCCCATAAACGAAACTCATTTTTTAAAAACACATAAGTCAATTGATGAAGTAAAAGGAGAAGCAAGTCTAATTCACGCTATAAAAAATTGCTGGTCTGCAAATTTTTCCGAGATAAGCCTTTTAAATAATCATGAAAAATCTAATCATATAAAGTCCATAATAGTACAAAAAATATTAAATCCTGATCTTTCAGGTAAAATTTATACTATAAATCCATCATCCTATGATAAAAATACTGTGTTAATTAAATCCATGCTAGGAGAATACTCTGATCAAATAAACTTAGTTTCTATGCCTGATATTTATACTGTAAATAAAAAAACTCATACAATAGTTTCAATTGAAGAGGTTCCTCAGAAAAAAATGAAAAAAGCAGACAGGAAAAAAATAATTGATGTACCTGTTAAATTAAATAAAAGAAAGAAACTGAAAAAAGAAGAGATTGATATGATTCTAAAACAAGCCAAAACTGTAGAGAACTTCACATACTTTCCTCAGGAAATTGACTGGGTAATCGAAAAAGGTAAAGTTTACTTCATCCATATAAAACCTTTAACACATATAAATTAGAAAGTTTTAGGGTTTAATAATATTACAAATTCACCTTTCGGTTTATTATTTTCATATTTAATTAAGAAATTTGATATAGAATCACTTTTTATTTCTTCATAAATCTTTGTCAATTCCCTAGCAAGAGTTAAATTAATATCACCAAAAACAGACCGAATGTCGAGCATAGTTTTAACTATTCTGTGTGGAGCCTCATATAAAATGACAGTTGATTCTAATTTTTCATTAGCAGATTTTAAATCATTTAAAAGTCTTAATCTATTTCCTTGTTTTTTAGGTAAAAATCCAAGAAATATAAATTTATCAGGAGGCTGACCTGATGCTGTTAGTGCAGTAATAAGCGCAACTGATCCGGGAACAGATACAACTTTTATTTTTTCT
>Ga0066639_10004596_pt1 | contig 11748 bp, 10 predicted proteins | sample CryGeyCG2114_010_2_FD_59504 | JGI IMG/M metagenome (GOLD analysis project Ga0066639, IMG submission 59504) | Groundwater microbial communities from aquifer - Crystal Geyser CG10_big_fil_rev_8/21/14_0.10 | ecosystem: Environmental > Aquatic > Deep subsurface > Groundwater | place: USA: Utah... | reverse complement strand
GCACAAAAGATATCGAGCAGATCATTTAATCGAAGAGTGGATTGAGAAAAAAGAAACCGATTCAAAACTAAAAGAAATAGTTGTTGAAGATATGTCCGTCACCCAAATGGCTGACTTTATTAAGACTAATAAAATTAAAAGTCCTGACGGGAACGAAATTACCGAACCGAAAGACTTCAATATCTTATTTGAATCAGCTATTGGTTCTGTTTCGGGAGAAAAATCTGTTGTCTATTTGAGAGGAGAGACTGCCCAAGGAATTTTCACCAACTTTAAGAATATTCTTGATTCAACCAGGGTTCAATTACCTTTTGGAGTTGGACAAATTGGAAAAAGTTTTAGAAATGAAATTACTACTGGCCAATTTATTTTTAGAACCCTCGAATTTGAACAAGCTGAAATTGAGTTTTTCTTTGATCCTGAAGAGACAAATTGGGAAGTACTCTTCCAAGCTTGGAGAGATGCCATGTGGCATTTTGTAACACAGACGTTAGGAGTATCTGAGGAAAATTTACAATGGCGTAGGCACTCAGACGCAGAGAGATCTCACTATAGTAAGGATACCTATGATTTAGATTATGTCTTTCCCTTTGGTACAAAAGAACTCTGGGGAGTAGCATACCGAACCGACTATGATCTTAAACAGCATATTCAACACTCTGGAAGAAAACTCGAGTACCGCAACCCATTTACTAATAAAGTATTTGTTCCTCATGTGATTGAACCAGCTTTGGGATTGAATAGAGTCCTGCTTATGCTTTTGTGCGATAGCTTAACGACTATCGAGGGAAGAACTGTGCTAAAGATAAAGCCTTCGTTGGCGCCTTATCGAGCTGCTGTATTTCCGTTGTTATCAAACAAACCAGAACTGATTGACAAAGCTAAGACAGTCTTTGATTCATTACTGTTGAAATACCCTGTTGTTTGGGATTCACGAGGAAATATCGGTAAACGTTACGCTAGTCAAGATGAGATCGGCACACCTTTGTGCATAACTATTGACTTTGACACGCTAGAAAATAATACTGTTACAGTCCGACATCGTGACACTGCTGAACAAGAGCGGGTCTCTATCGATGAACTGGAAATGTTTATTAATAAGCTCTAGAGACATTATGAAAAGAATATCCATTTTGTTATTGGTCCCACTTATTATTATGCTTGGAGGTTGTAGTCTCTTTCGCAAGAAGAAAAATGATACTGAACAAGCGAAACGACCACTTATCACAGAACCAGTTAATCAAATACCTGTCTCAGAGAGACCCTATCTTTCTTTAAGTCCGGTAGAGAATGGTCGACAAATCATGTTGTATTTAAACAAAATCAATAAACCAGCTGATGAAGCTGAATTCGAACTCGAGTACAACGCTGGTGATCTTCTCAGAGGTGCCTTTGGTTCGATTGATCTGGTTGATGGTACTGGTTCATATGAAGTTCTTTTAGGCAGCTGTAGCACTGGAGGTACTTGTTCGTATGATTCAGATATCAGTGGCGGAACTGCTACTGTTATTTTAAGAGGAAGTGAAAACTATGCTGTTAAAGTTAACTGGAGATATCAGGAAACTTCAGTTGCAGATGGGAAGTTTGGTTCACAAGATCAAAAGATCCAATTAACAGGAGAGAGTTTATTTGCTAAGAGTAACTACGTAATCATTAGCGAAGCCTCAGGTTTACCGGAAGCTCTAGAAGGTGAGATCTTAGCAGGTCCATACAGTGTGGCTCCTTCTAATGGAATCTCAGCTAGTGACACTGGTACCGTTACACTTAGACTTGCTCAAGAGTCTGAAACAGCTCAAATTTGGGCTTGGAATGAATCGGAGTGGATATCACTTGAGACAACGATTGAAGGAAAATCTGTCAGTAGCTCTGGTGAAATCTATCCCCTTTACGTTGTAACAAACTAACTATTTTCAAAAGAAAATGAAAAGGACGCTATATGTAGCGTCCTTTTTTGTTGTGCACTCTAGCCAATTCGGTTATTTTTTGGATTGTAACGACTTGAGTAATGGTGTATCGTGGTGAGCAATGGTGAATAGTGGTGAAAAAGCTTATAATTAAAATATGTTAGTTGGAAATTATCATCACAGTCTCCAGTCAAAACGGCGTTTAGCTATTCCCGCATCATTCCGTAAGGAATTGGGTGAAAATGCCATGATAACTCGAGGAATAGAACAATGTTTGAATATACTGCCCTTTAACATCTGGTCTGACCTGACAAAAAACTTAGGCAGTAACCCTTTAGCCGGTGCTGATAGTAGAAATTTTAGAAGACTTTTGGGTCATGAAGCCTATGAGTTAGAATACGACTCTCAAGGCCGAGTGGTTATTCCTCAATCACTCATTGAGTGGGCGTCCTTAAGCAAAACCGTAGTTGTGGCTGGCTCTATAAACTGGATAGAAGTCTGGGATGTAGAGCTCTACAAAAATGCTTTAGAAGATCTCAAGGCCGATACTTCAAAAATTGCTGAAAGGATTTCAAATGCAAACCTATCATAAACCTGTGCTGGTTGAAGAAGTTCTGACAGCATTGGATCCAAATCCATCAAAAACAATTGTCGATGGTACTTTTGGAGGTGGTGGACATAGCTCTAGATTACTTGAAAAAGGTTCAAGAGTAATTGGAATTGATCATGATCAAGACGCTATTGCTCACGCAAAGCCTTTATTAGATAAATACTCCACGCTGACGTTGATTAACGAAAATTTTTCAAACATACGCAAGGTGTTAGAACAATTAAACATATACTACATCGACGGAATTTTGCTTGATCTGGGAGTATCTAGTTGGCAGTTTGATAACAAAGCCAGAGGTTTTTCTTTTCAGGAAGAAGCCGAGCTTGATATGAGAATGGATCAAAATCTGGCCGTTAAAGCAAAAGATTTGCTGGCAGCTTTGGGAGAAAAGGAACTAGCAATGCTTTTTCAAAGATTTGGAGATGAACCTAGAGCTAAAGTTATTGCTCATAAAATTGTAGCACTTCGCAAAACAAAACCTTTGGAGACTACTAAGGAACTGGCTGACTTAATTGTCAAAGTGTATGGAAATAGACATTCAAAACTACATCCTGCCACTAAAGTTTTTCAAGCTCTAAGAATTGCAGTAAACGATGAACTTAATAGTTTGGAGCAAACTCTGCCTCAAACTATTGAGTTACTTAAGCCAGGAGGAGTTTTAGTCGTTATCAGTTTCCACGAAGGAGAAGACCGGATAGTAAAACAGTTTATACGTAAACAAGTAGAGTTGGGGACTTTAGATCAACTTATTAAACCGATTACCCCAACTCAGGAAGAAATACAAAATAATCCACGCTCTCGGAGTGCAAAACTTCGAGTAGCCACCAAAACATAATATGTACAAAATAATTATCTATTTTATTAGCTTTTCTCTACTGACAGCCTTGATAGTAGGAAACATTTTTGTTTCTGGATCCTTATCTACATCGGGCGAAGATTTAAGGCAGTTAGAACAACAGAAACAAGAACTTGTTGAAGCAAATGCAGAGCTTAAGGGCGTAATACTTCATAGTACCTCGTTGTCTTCACTTCAGGAAAAAGCAGATGCTTTAGGTTATCAGAGACCCGTAAAAGTAATGGCTCTTGATATTCCAACTCAGACTGTTGCTTACAATCCGTAGACATGGACAAAAGCCGACTACATATTGTCAGAGTCATCCTGTATTTAGGAAGCATTGTCATTGTCGGTAGGCTATTTTATTGGCAAGTTATCCAAAGTAGTGCTCTAAAAGCAGAAGCACAAAACCAACGTACTTCTACTCAAACTGTTTCAGCTTCTAGAGGTAGTATCATGTCTAGCGACGGCTTTGTGCTTACCTCTAATCAGGATTACTACTTACTCTATTCATATAAGCCACAATTAGAACAGGATTTATCTTCTGTCAGCAAAATCCTGGCACCTCTTTTGCTCGATGAACCTAAAGATGCTACTGAAGCAGCTAAACCAGAATCAGAGAGAGTTGCACAACTTGAAGCTGATATCTTTTTAAAACTATCTGATAGTTCAAAAAAATGGGTACCTATAAAAAGAAATTTGGACAGAAAACAGAAAGAATCTATAGAAGCTCTGGGAATACTTGGATTAGGTTTTGATGCCTATGAAAGGCGTTCTTATCCAGAAGCATCAATGTCTGCTCATCTTCTGGGGTTTGTTGGTCATGATGAGCAAGGAAATCCGCAAGGATATTTTGGACTTGAAGGTCAATACAACCTAGAATTGCAGGGCAGAGAAGGCAAGATTGTTCAAGAAACAGATGCCACTGGTAAACCTATTCTTATTGGCCTTTTTGATCAATTATTGTCAAGGAAAGGTAGAAATTTAGAACTTCATTTGGACCGTTCAATTCAGTATTTAGCTGAAAAGAGTTTACTAGACGGTCTTGAGAAATATGGGGCATCAAGTGGTGAGGTTTTAATTATGAACCCTTATACTGGTGGAATTTTGGCGATGGCATCTTATCCAAATTATGATCCCTTTGATATTGGATCCTACTCTCCAGATTGGTATAAGAATCCTTCAATAGCAAATACATATGAGCCTGGATCGACTTTCAAAGTTTTGGTTATGGCGGCTGGTATTGAAGAAGGCGTCATTACTCCTGAGACAATCTGTGGAGATGCCTGTGCCGGCCCAGCACATATTGGAAAGTATTCAATCCAAACTTGGAATGGTGAGTATGATACAAGTCAATCGATGACAGAAGTATTGGCCAATTCAGATAATACTGGAATGATTTTTGTGGCTCAAAAACTTGGCAAAGACACTTTTGTTGATTATGTAAAAAAGTTTGGTTTTGGACAGTTAACAGGAATAGATCTTCAGGAAGAAACTGGTTCTAGTCTGAGAAATACTTGGGGAGATATCGATGTTGCCACCACTTCGTTTGGTCAAGGAATTGCGGTAACTGGAATTCAAATGTTGCGCGCAGTTGCTTCTATTGCTAATGGAGGCAACTTAGTTGTTCCCCATGTTGTTTCAACTGTTGAGGCAAACGATGAACGCCTTACAATTGAACCAAAAATTGAACGGAGAGTTTTATCAGAGGATACAGCCAAAAAAGTAACAGAGATGATGATTGAATCCGCACACCACGGTGAATCACAATGGGCGGTATTGAAAGAATATGAAGTGGCAGGAAAGACTGGAACTGCACAAATCCCAATTTTGGGACACTATGATGAAGAAAAAACGATTGCAAGTTTTGTTGGTTTTGCTCCAGCTCATGATCCTAAATTTATTATGCTGGTCAAATTGAGAGAACCACAATCTTCACCTTGGGCATCTGAGACTGCGGCTCCACTTTGGTATCGATTAGCTAAAGACTTGTTAGTCTATTACAATGTTCCACCCAAAGACTGATCTGAGTGTAAGTTTGTTATATGTTTTCGATGTTTCAGTTTATCTAGCTGGTGGAGGCGATGAAAGATACTGTGAGAGACATTTTTGAGCGTATCGGAGATCTCTGATTCGACGCCAGAATGGACAAACAATAAGCCTTTACTTCCTCGATTTTTATCGCCATGTCTAAAACTGTGGGCAGGTATGCCGTTATTATCACCAATTAAGTTTGTTAGATGTGAAGGTAGAGTTTCATTTCCATAGCCAAACATTCTAAATCTAATATCTAAAAACAAGTGAGGACTAGCTTGGTCGTGAATACCAACAACCATATTTTGATGCCACACAGTTGTCACAACATGCCTAAGGTTAAACTGTTTTCGTTCATCAATAACGATTAGGTCGATTTGGGCTGGTGATTTACTTGATTCTATTGGAATAAAAAAACTGGACCTTTTTATTCCTTGACTAGCGATAAGTGAATCAATTGCCGTATCGCCTTCTTTATATAGATTTGCGGCGCCAGCTAGATCTGGAAAGTAGAGTATTTTTTGAGCTACATTTGACATAATATAAGTAGTGCATACATACTTGGTGTATTATATCCTATATAAAAAGTAAGTCCAACACTAACCCCTGATTGATTTTTTTGCTAGCCTGGATAGAATGAGACAATGAAAGCTAAATTAAACAGACTGGTACCTCAAACAATAAAGAACTTCTTCCACTTAATTCAAGGATTTATCGCAGCAACTTACTTTAGGTTTCCAGCAAAGAGACTTACTGTTATCGGTGTAACTGGGACTGATGGTAAAACAACTACATCGACAATTTTGTATCAGATTCTCAAGCAGGCTGGATTTAAGGTGGCTGTTCTAACTACTGTTGCAGCCTATGCTGGCAACAAAGAAATCGATACAGGCTTTCATGTGACTTCACCAGACAGATGGCCGTTGCAAAAGCTTCTCAAAGAGATAGCAGACGAGGGCTACACCCACATTGTGCTGGAAGCAACCTCTCACGGTCTTGATCAACATAGACTGTACGGTATTGACTTTACTATCGGCGTATTAACTAATATCACGCACGAACACCTTGACTACCATAAGACCTATGAAAGATATGTAAAAGCCAAATCTAAGCTCTTTAAATCTGCACAAGTGGCAATTCTTAACAAACAAGATTCCTCTTATACTCTGGTAAAAAAACTTTTGCCCCAGCAAATTTCTTTGCTAACCTATGACAAAAAGACTCTCACTGGCAAAACGCGTCAGAGTGTGATTCGAGCCTTTCCACAAAAATACAATCAACTCAACGCTACAGCAGCTATCCAAGCAGCTCAATATCTGGGGGTGGCTGAGACCAAGATTATTCAAGCAATTTCTAATTTTTCTGGAATTAAAGGCAGAATGGAGTTAATAAAAAATACCAAAAAGATTAAAGCTGTTGTTGATTTTGCTCACACCCCTAATGGATTAGAAAATGCTCTTAAATCTCTTAGATCTCAGTCTTCAGGCCGGTTAATTGCTGTATATGGTTCTGCCGGGCTCCGTGATTATCAAAAACGCCCACTTATGGGGAATATTGGCTCACAATATGCGGATGAAGTTGTCTTGACGGCTGAGGATCCTCGGACTGAATCTGTTTGGGGGATTATTGATCAAATGCTCGCTGGAGTTAAGACAAATATCGGCCATGTCCATAGTATTCCCGATAGGCAGCAAGCAATAAATTTTGCGGTTTCGCTTGCTAAACCTGGTGATACTGTGGCCGTACTTGGCAAAGGACACGAAAAAAGTATGTGTTTTGGTAAAATAGAGCATCCTTGGTCGGATCAGAGTGCGCTTACAAAGGCCTTAAAATAAATCTAGTATGAAAAAAATAGTTATTGTCGGTGGTGGAACCGGCACTTATGCAGTTACAAACGTTCTTATAGGGCATCAATACGATGTCACAAAAATTGTCACAGTTTTTGATTCGGGTGGCTCTACGGGGAGATTGCGTGATGAATTTGGTTTTCTGCCTATAGGAGATCTACGACAATCCTTAGCAGCCTTGGCAACAGACAATGGTCAATCTTGGATACGAGATTTGCTTTTGTATCGTTTTGAAAAAGGCCAAGGTTTAGAAGGACACAACTTAGGAAATCTAATTTTAACTGCACTCCAAGACATGACGGGATCGACTCCAAAGGCTTTAGAGATTGCCTCTAGTATCTTTCGTCTCAAAGGCACTATCTATCCTGTGACCACAGGAGACAGCCAGTTGATTACAACATATGAAGATGGCAGCCAAGTCAAAAGTGAACACGAATTAGACGAAATGAAAAACGGTGGTAAGCGGATAAAAAAAATTAGCTTATCTCAAAACTGTGAAATCTATTCTAAAGCTAAAGAAGCCTTAATGACGGCAGACTTTATCATCTTTGGTCCAGGAGATCTTTATGCCAGTATCCTGCCAAACTTGATTGTAGGCGGTATAAAGGAAACTTTACAAGCTTCACAAGCCAAGCTAATCTATATCACTAATTTGATGACGCGTTATACACAGACCCACGGTTTCTCAGCAATGGATCATATTTCAGAAGTAGAAAAGTATGCTGGTAAGTACATGGATTATGTTTTTGTTAATTCAGGCGAGATTAGCCCTGAAATAAGCCAAAAATACGAGAAGTTCCACGAGTTTCCTGTCAAAGATGATCTCAAAAACGTTTCGACTAGAACAATTATACGAGGTGATTTTGCTAGTTCAGTTGAAGTAGCAAAAAGTAAAGCTGATGAACTGCCACGTTCACTTATGCGCCACGATCAAGCTAAGCTAGCTAAAGCACTATTAGAAATACTAGAATAAAACTATGAAGCCTCAGGTAATCATTCTAGCTGCCGGTGCCAGCTCTCGTTTTTATCCGTTTAACCATCAACACAAAAGTCTTACTCTTGTCTGTGGTAAGCCCATTTTATTATGGACACTTGAGTCGATTAAGAAAGCCGGCTTAAAAGAAGTTATTTTAGTAGTCGAAGATAAAGCCATTGTTGAAACTGCACTTGGCGATCAAATACCTGAAGGAATTAAACTCGAGTACGCCATCCAGTCAGATCCTATTGGTGGCGCCGATGCCATATTGAAAGCCAAAGATAAGATAACGGGGCCTTTTTTTGTTCTCAATTCACAGAATTACCGTTTTCATAATCACTCAGAAAAGATGATTGAGGCTTATGAATCTGGAAATTTTAGCGCTATCTTAAATAAAACTAAGACGAATACTCCTGAAAAGTATGGGATGTTGGCCTTAGATGGTGACACTGTAACTGATGTCATTGAAAAGCCATCTAGAGACAACTCTCCTTCTGAATGGAGAATTGTTGGTACGTACTTATTTAATCCTGAATTTTTAGAAGAACTAGAGCGATCTGCAACCGAAGCCTATGGGTTAGAAGAGAGCCTTGCTAGAGTAGCTAAGAGAAATAAAGTCACTTCTATTACCTCAGATAGTGGTGATCCGACTCTCAAATACCCCTGGGATCTATTTAGTCTCAAAGATGAGTTACTTGCTGATTTTGTCTCTTATATATCTCCAGAGGCTTTTGTAGCAGAAACCGCCATTATCCGTGGCAAGGTACATATAGAAGCCGGAGCTCAAATCCATGACTACGCCATAATTGAAGGACCAGCCTATATAGGCAAAAATTCTTTAGTGGGGCAGTTTTCAATTATTCGAAACGGGACGATCCTCGAAAAAGAAGCCCAAGTGGAAAGATACTGTGATGTTCGGAATTCACTTGTTGGAGCCAATAGTCATATACATTCTGAATTTATAGGCGATAGTATCTTGGGGAATAATATAAGAATTGGTGCAGGCTTTATTACAGGCAATAAGAGAATTGACCGTGCTAACGTGAAGGTTAAAGTTAAAGATCAAATTGTAGATACTGGTCAAAATAATCTAGGGGTTTTTGTTGGTGATAATGTAAAGGTGGGGGTCAAAGTTGCTACTATGCCGGGTACAGTCTTAGGAAATGATTCATATATCGGACCCGGTTTAACTATAAAAGGCTTTTTCCCAGATAAGTCAGTTGTTCGCAAATCAAATGTCTAGCCAATCAAAAAAAATACTTCTAATTGATTTCGATCACACTTTATTTGATTTGGGACAAATCTTTCAAAACGTAGATAACTACGACGATGGTAAAAAATTTGTTCTTGCTCATGAGAAGCTTGATGAATACTTGTATTCAGATGCTAAAGCCTTCATTAAAACTGTTTCTAAGTTAGTTACCCCAGTTATCTTTTCGGAAGGGGAGTTAGACTATCAAAAGCAAAAAATTAGTAAAACGTCACTAGATCAAGAAATTGGCGAAGCTAATTTCTTAATTTTTGATGCCTACGAAAAAGAAAAAAGATTGGAAGATTTAGCAAAAGAGAATGAAATAGTGGCAATTGTTGATGATAACCCTCGAATTATTGACAAAGCGATTACTCTTGGTATTCCCACTATTCGGATTGTAAGAGGTAAGTACAAAGATGAAACTACGACATATGTACCCACCTTTGAAGTTGAAAGTTTAGATGAAATTATATCTAGCACTCTGATTCAAAAAATACTTCAGCCTTTTTCAGATGTTAAAAAAGTCCATATGGTGGGTATAAAGGGCGTTGGTATGACTCCAGTGGCCTTAATACTTGATGATCTAGGAATAAAAGTAACCGGATCTGACTACTCAGATACCCAGATCACTGACCAAATTCTAACTGAAAGAAAGATTTCTATTTCTAGTTTTAATAAGGAAAACATATCAGATGATGTTGACTTAGTCATATACTCTGGTGCATATAAGCGAGAAACCAACGAAGAACTATTATCTGCATTTAGTAAAAAAATTCATACAATCTCACAAGCAGAAGCTCTCGCCAGTCTAATTAACGAAAAACAAAAACTAGTCTGTGTCTGTGGAGTAGGAGGTAAAACAACAACGTCTGCAATGATCGCCTCAATTATGGATGAGAATAAATCTGGAGGTTGGTTTGTGGGGGTCAGCCGGTTTAACGGAGATACTGTCTCTGGCAAAATCGATGAAAGTGATTACTTTGTGGCTGAGGCTGATGAGTATGCTGTTTCACCTCCGATAAATCTGTCTCCTAAATTTAGTCTTTATCTGCCTAAAATTGTTGTATGTACAAACATTTTATATGACCACCCAGATGTGTACCCAGATTTTGATACGACTTTGAAAGCCTTTGCAGAATTGTTTAACAGAGTACCTAAAGATGGACTGCTCATTATTCGTCTGGCAGATCTGGAGAAAGTTAGGCCGTATCTAGATCTTTCTTGTCAAATACAAACCTATGGGATTGAAGATGAGGCTGATTGGAAGCTCTTGCCTTCAGATAACAACCAGTCCTACATCATTAAATCTCAGGATCAGGAAATTGAAATAAAACCTTGGTTGATCGGAGCTATGAATGCGCTCAACGCAACAGCTGCATTAGCTGCCTGCAGTTATCTACGAATAAACTCAGAGCTTGTTATCAATACACTCAATGAATTTAAAGGTGTTAAACGAAGGCTAGAAATTATCAAGGAAGAAGCAGATATTTTGTATCTTGATGACTACGGCCATCATCCTAGAGAAATTGAAGTTACTTTGGCGTCTCTAAAAAAAGTCTATCCAGACAGAAGGTTACTAGTAATTTTTCATCCACATACTTTGTCCCGAACAAAGGCTCTCTTTAAAGAGTTTACTCAATCTTTTAAGAATGCCGACCATTTGATTATTGCTGAGATCTTTACTTCAGCTCGTGAGCAAGACGATAACTCGATATCAAGTCGGGATCTAGTCAAGGAAATAGCAATAAATCAAGACGGCGTTGAATATGGTAGTAGTTTTGGTGAGATTATCGACAGAGTCAAACAAATCCGCAGACCAAAAGATATCATACTAACCTTAGGTGCTGGTGATATTTACAAAATTCATGACCAATTATGATTCCTCAAATTAAAACTGATATTGATATCAAAGACTTAAATACCTTGCGCATTAGTGCTCGTGCAAACTACTTTGTAGCGGTTACAGAGAACAACCAGTTATCAGAAATTCTCAAACTACCTGACTATAAAAATCTACCCAAACTAATTCTTGGCGGTGGTAGCAATATACTCTTTACGAAAGACTTTCCAGGTCTAGTAATCAAAATCGAAACTCAAGGTAAAGTCGTAGTTCATGAAGATCAACAAAATGTTTATTTGAAGGTTGCTTCAGGTGAAAACTGGCATGATCTGGTTTCATATACAGTTGATCACAATTGGGGGGGGATTGAAAATCTAGCCTTAATTCCAGGAACAGCAGGAGCCTCACCCGTCCAGAACATTGCTGCTTATGGACAAAACTTATCTGATA
>Ga0066639_10004591_pt1 | contig 11759 bp, 8 predicted proteins | sample CryGeyCG2114_010_2_FD_59504 | JGI IMG/M metagenome (GOLD analysis project Ga0066639, IMG submission 59504) | Groundwater microbial communities from aquifer - Crystal Geyser CG10_big_fil_rev_8/21/14_0.10 | ecosystem: Environmental > Aquatic > Deep subsurface > Groundwater | place: USA: Utah... | reverse complement strand
AAGCAATTTTTAGCTTATAACTTAGCGATCATTAAGAATGATAAATGATGATTTTCTACAATATCTTTGTTGCCCGAAATGTAAATCTGATTTAGTAAAACAAGATAATTTTTTAGTTTGTAAAAAATGCGGAGAGAAGTATAAAATTCAGCATAGTATCCCCATTTTGGTAAATTTAGACAATTTATCTAAACACTTACAGGGACAAATAAAGTATTTTGAACAAGAAGATAGGGGTCGTCCAGAATACAGACTAAACGAATGGCAAAAAAGTTATCTTAGAAGATTAAAGGAGAGTTTCTCGTCAAAAAAGAACAAGGTTTTGATAGATGTTGGGACTGGCTCGGGCTATATAGCAGTAGAAATGGCCAGAAAAGGATTGAAAGTAATTGCTTGCGATTTAAGTATAAAAGAATTAATTAAGTTGAAGGGTATCATTGAGGAGAAACACTTAGAAAAAAATTTATTTTTGGTTTGTTGTTCTGCCGAGGCCTTGCCTCTAAAAAATAAGATGGCTGATTATTTAGTTTCTAATGCTATCTTGGAACACTTACCTAAAGAAAAAGAAGCAATTCAAGAAATATCGCGGGTTTGTAAATCCAAAAGCGGCTTAATGGTTACTGTTCCCCTTAGCCTAAAATATGTTTTGCCTTTTTTTTGGCCAGTGAACATTATCTACGATAAAAGGATTGGGCATCTGAGAAGATATAATGAGAAAATCCTGGAGAAAAAGTTTGGTTGTTATGGCTTCAAAATTAAAAGGGTTTTTTACACGGGGCATTTTGTAAAAGTGCTTGGGTTTTTAATAACAATGATTTTTAGGACAGATAGACTTGATGGCTTATTAGAAAGACTTGATCAAGAATCAGAGAATAGAGAATATGGGGCTAGTAATATTTGTGCAATTTTCAAAAGATAAAGGGTGATATTAAATACCGGGTTTGCGGGTAGGCCTATTTTCTCAACAAGGTAAATGGGGTTTTCTTGAGTGATCGTCATTAACAGAAAGGTGAAAAAAAGAAGCCAATATGAAAAAGATTCCTATTGTTTCTATAATCGTTTTGAATTGGAATGGCAAATCTTGGCTAGAAGAATGTCTTTCTTCTATTTATAAACAAAGTTTTAGAAACTTTGAGGTAATTTTAGCAGATAACAATTCCTCTGATGACTCCATAGAATATACAAAGAAAAATTGGCCTGGGGTTAAAATTTTGAAATTATCTAAAGATTTTGGCTATGCAGGAGGAAACAATAGAGCAGCCAGGACTGCACGGGGGGAATTTATACTCTTCCTGACCAATGATGTTAAAATTCCAAAATCTTTTTTGAAAGAATTATATACTGTTGCAAAAGAGAAAAAAACTATCCTGTTTTGCCCTAGAATGCTTAATTATAATGGCAAAGAGGTTTTTCCAAAAGATAAAAAATATTCAGGCATGGGTAAATATGGATATCCCATTCCAGCAAAACAGCCCTTCTATGTTGACGGCGCGGCTCTCTTTATGGAAAAATCAGTTTTTGAAGAACTTGGTGGTTTTGATGAAGATTATTTTATGTTCCAAGAAGATGTTGATCTTTCCTGGCGAGCAAGGCTTTTGGGGTACAAAATTGTTCCACTCGAATCAGCAAAGATATTTCATTTTGGCGGAGGGACAGTGGTTGGTTCCAGAAAAAATAATGGCAGACATAAAACATCAACTCTTAGAAGATATCATACGGAAAAAAACGCTTTAAGCAATTTGCTTAAAAATTACGAATTTAAAAATATCATCTATGTTATTCCTGTCTTTTTAATATTGGGATGGGGTGAGGCATTTTTATATCTTTTAACCGGACAAGTCTCAGGAAGTATCGCTATATTAAGAGCTCATCTTTGGAACCTTATTAACTTAGGAAAAATACTAGCCAAAAGGAGAAAAATTCAAAAAACCAGAAAAGTTAGCGATAAAGAAATTTTAAAGCATATATCTCGGGGAAGTGGAAAGTGGAAAGTATTTAAAAGTATGGGAGTGCCAAAATTAAATTAAAGAATTACTTCATATCGAAATTTTAGAATTAAATTAATAAAAGAAGACTCTATTTTCTAATATCTAAGTTTTTTTGCGGATAGGATTATAAAATCAGATATTACGTTTTGAAATTATGCACTTCTCGTACAAAAGAAATAATATATATTTTAAAAAATATATTATTCCTATAATTTTATTTATAATATCTCTTGTAATAATTTGGCCTTATTTAAGAAGTGGTGTTATCATTGGCTGCGGAGAGTCTGCTATTTCGATTAATCCTTCATACACAAATCCCTTTTATCTCTGGAATGAGAGAATAAATATGGGAAGATTCTGGGCTTCTCAAGCTGTTATTACCCTCTTTTTTATATTTTGGAAGATTTTTAATATATTCTCCTTTTGGATTCATCCGTCTATTATTTATATATTTTTAGCTTTTTATTTACCTGGATTATTTCTTTATTTTCTACTTAATCAGATCATAAATTTTGATAATAAATTAATCTTTCTTCCTTCTTGTCTTTTATATTCTTTTAATATTTTTAGGATCACAACTACTTATCAAAACGAATGTTTGTCATTGTTATTTGTTTTTCTGCCATTATTTTTTTTGTTTTATCATAAACTTTTAGAAAAAAAAGAATGGAAGTATGTGTTTATTTTGATTTTAATTTCAATAGCTTCCTCAACAATGGGAAACAATTTCTCAGTATTTATCATTCCTTATTTTTTGCTTTTTATTTACCTTATTTTCTACATATTTACACATAAATTATTAGAAATTAAAAAAATCTTTCTGCTTAATATAGTTTTTTTATTATTAGCAACAATTGGTAATTTATTTTGGATTGTTCCAATTTTAAAATATTTGTTTCAGTTGTCTCAAACGTTAGATACCCAAAATCCCTGGAATGTAATAAAGGTAGGAAGTTTTTTGGATCAATTCCGTTATATGGGCTCTTGGGCATGGAGAAGTGGATGGGGGTATGGCCTATATTATCCCTTTTTTGTAAGTTATGATAAACCAATTTTGCTGATAACAACATTTTTTATTTCTATACTTTCCTTACTCTATGTGTTTTTAAAGAAGCATAAACTTTATAAAAATATGAAGAATTTTTTTGCTTTATTAATAATATTTTCCTACTTTTTGGTCTCAGGCGCAAAGGGACCTTTAGGCTTTTTCTATGAGTATTTTTATAATAATTTTATGATATTTAAAATGTTCAGAGAGCCTTATACAAAATTTATGCCACTTTTTATTTTTGCCACCACCGTTGGCTTGACACTTAGTGTTTTTTACTTATCCAAGGTGTTTAAATCTAAAATTTATTTAAATATTTTTATTTCTGTTATTAGTCTTATTATTTTATTTAATGCTTATCCTTTATTTACTAAACAGGCAATCGTCTTTCAAAGATGGAATCAAGCTCAAGTGGGTTGTGTATTTAAAATACCAAAATATTGGGAAGAGAGTATTAGTTACTTAAGCAAATATAAGCTTGATGAACAAATATTTTTACCACTTAACAGTTCTTATGGGAGTGCTTATAACTTTGAATATGGGATTAGCGTAGTAGGAAATCTTGCTGATTTTTTGCTAGTAGAAAATAAATTTATTCGTAGTTGGGGACGTGATAGTTCTAATACTGGAAAAACAATTAAAAATCTTTTCGAAAATATAGACGATGTTAATTGGCAGCAATTTTTAGGCTTCTTAGGTTCTAAGAGAGTACTCGTTCAAAATGATGCGGAATGGAGATATGGGGAAAAGGGGGGTTCACCCTCAGCAATTGAGAAGCTTATTGAAAAACAAAAACTAAAAAAGGTTGCTGAATTTGGAAAATTTACAAAAGAATATTTGGCTAAAATTCCAAATGAAGAACCTAATAAAAAATTACATAATGAATTTTATCAGGAATTAACCGGAAGAAGTCCCTTAATCCTTTATGAATTTGACAATCAATATTTTTTACCCCATTTTTACATTCCCCAAAATGTAATTTATGCGAATAGTGATATTGAACTATTGCCGGAAATTATTGGGTTTGGGGATTGGGAAGTCAGGTCTGTGATTTTTCTCACAGATAATACAGATAAAAAAAAGCAGATAGCACTAATAAACAGGACGGATGAGATATTTATAGAAGGAAAGATAAAAAATGAAGAGATTTTGAAACAGATTTGGGATGACAAAACTAATGTTTCTTACCCAGCGATTAAACATAATCCAAACAGTTGGCAGTGGCAGTTTGTATTGCTGAAAGAAAAATATGATGAGTGGAAGGTAGGAAAAAATTCGGAGAAATTAATAAAAAAGAAATTGTTTTACGCCAATAAAAGAATCAATGAAATAGAGAAATATGCGCCTGCGGTGCGAAATATACCCGCTGACGCGGACAAAATAAATAGAAATAACGCTCTTTCGGAGCGGAAATATATTAGAAACATGCTTGCTTCGCTCGTGAAATATATAGGAATAGAACAGAAAGATCCTTTCATCATATGGCTGCAAAATATAAATGAAGCAGTGAATTTATTGGAGAAAATAGGGGATGAAGAGAAAAAAGCGGAATTGGCAGTGAAGATTAAGAATAATATTGAAGATAATAAAGGGAAACTAAAAAATATGCCTACTAGCGCAAGCGAAACAAATGGAAATACGCTCGCCGACGCGAGCGAAATAAAGAAATTAGAAGAAAAATTGGATGGGTATATTCCAAACTTTGATATTGAGAAGAGAGAATATGAGGTAGAGATACCAAAAGAAGGAGTGTATACACTCCTTCTAAAATTCCAAATTCCAAACAGCAAATTTCAAACTCCAAAATTAAAATTAGAAATTGATGGAAAAGAAACAGATAGTAGATATTGGATACTGGATACTGAAGAAGATAGATGGGCAGAGTGGGGGAAAGTGAATTTAAAAGAGGGGAAACATAACTTAACTTTATATTTTAACGAGATTCCGAATTTATTGGATATCAACAAATTAACGAATAAAAAAGATAAAACAGATATTGAATATTGGCAAGAAGACCAGTGGTACCAAGTAAAAGGAGAATTAGTAGAAGAAACTGAGATAGATCAAGAGAAAATTATTATTGAACAAAAAGACAAAGAAGAAGAGGAAAAGAAAGAAGAGGCTAAATGGGAAGAAATAAAAATGTATCAACCCAATGAAAATGAATTTACCTTCTATTTTAAATCTGGGAATTCTTCTGAATTGGGGAGGTTAGTCCTTGAAAATATTACTCTTGAGGATTTTGAGAATTTGAGTGTCAGACCAGTGTGGGAACCGAAAATTGTTTTGAGAAATAAGCTCGCTAATACAAACGAAACTCGCTCCGCTGAAATTAAGAAATCACCCAAGATTGAATTTACAAAGATTAATCCAACGAAATATAGGATAAAGGTTAAAGAGTCAACGGAACCATATACACTGGTATTTAGTGAGAGTTTTCATTCAGGCTGGCGCCTGTATGTGGCTTCGCCGCGAAATAAAATGGAAGTAGATAGAAATATGGTCGCCGAAGGCGACCGAAATATGCTTACTGTGTTCGCGAAATTAGGAAACTGGGGAATAAGAACACTAGGAAAGACGGGGGGAAAAATAACGGGATTATTTCTGAAAGATAAAGGATACGGAGAAGAAGTAGCCAGTCATTTTGATGGTGAGATAAAAGAGGGAACACATCGGATGACATTTTTAGAACCGGCGACTTTTGAAACTTGGGGAAAAGAACCCATTACGGAAGATGGCCACCTATTAGTTAATGGCTATGCTAATTCTTGGTATATCACTCCTAATGATGTTGGAGGAGCGGAAAATTACGAGCTAATTGTAGAATTTTGGCCCCAGCGTTTACTTTACTTAGGTTTATTCATAAGCATTTCTATATTTACAGGATGTATTATATTTCTAATATATGATAAGTTCCGAAATAAAATAAATGTTTAGAATTTATAATCTTTTTATGTTTTACGTTTATGTTTTAGAAAACTTAAAAAGATAAAAAAAGATATACCGGATATACCAAAGACCTAAAAAAAGAATTTACGAACATAATAAAGGAATAAATATCTCGACTAAAAATAGAGTTTTGTAGTATAGTATAGTTATTGTTTCAAAGCTTTGAAAATATGAAAACAATTATTCTGTGCGGAGGAAAAGGAATTCGATTGTATCAAGAAACTGAGTTCAAGCCAAAGCCAATGGTTTATATAGGAGACAAGCCAATCATTTGGCACATAATGAAGGCATATTCTCATTATGGATTCAATGAGTTTGTCCTTGCTCTTGGGTATAAAGCTAACTATATTAAGGAATTTTTTTTAAATCAAAAAGCTTTCGGCTGTGATTTTTCTTTATTTACAAAAACACACAAGACAAAGTTTTACTTAAAAAACAGAAAGGGAGTAGATAACTTCGAAATCACATTTGTTGATACGGGATTGGAGACCCTTATTGGTGAAAGAATTCTTCAGTGCCAAAAATATATTCCCAAAGAAGACAGCCAATTTATGGTTACTTATGGGGATGGCGTAACTGATTTAAACATTAAAAAATTAGTTGAATTTCATAATCGCCAGAAAACCATCGGTACTATAACTGGTGTTCACCCAAGATCTAAATTTGGCCTGGTGAAAATAAAAAAGAATAATTTAGTTAAAAAATTTGTCGAAAAACCAATCTTAATAAGCTGGGTCAATGGTGGCTATATGGTGTTTCAAAAAGAGTTCTTTAATTATCTGAGGGCTGGCGAAATGGAGCACCCCGCCCTCAAAAGGTTAGTTAGGAAAGAACAACTGTCTTTATATCAACACAATGGATTTTGGTATGCCATAGACACCCATAAAGAGCTCGAAGAACTGCGAAAACTATGGAATTCAGATAATCCTCCCTGGAAAGTGTGGAAATAGAAAGTATTCTTTTTGTAAATATATGGATTTTCTAAAAAACGGCTTTTTCAGAAACAAAAAAGTGCTTGTCACAGGACATACGGGATTTAAGGGCTCGTGGTTAACTCAAATGTTAATAGAATTAGGCGCGAGAGTGTGTGGTTATTCTTTAGAACCTAACACTAAGCCTAATCTATTTAACATTCTCAAATTAAAGAAAGACATTAACCATAAAATCGGTGATATTAGAAATTTTCAATTTCTAAACAAAACGGCTAAAGAATTCAACCCCGATATTATTTTTCACTTAGCAGCTCAACCTATAGTAAGAGACTCCTATGATAATCCCCAATATACATATGAAGTTAATATAATGGGGACAGTAAATATTTTAGAAGTCATTCGATTAAATAAAATTAAAGCAGGGGTTATAATAACGACAGATAAAGTTTATAAAAACTTGAAGGAAAGCGCATCTTTTCGGGAAGATGACCCTCTGGGCGGATATGACCCTTATAGTAATAGTAAGGCCTGCGCGGACTTAGTGGCAAACTCTTATACACAATCATTTTTTAATCCTAAGAATTTTGGAATCAGGCATAACACTTTGATAGCATCAGCCAGAGCAGGAAATGTTATTGGCGGCGGGGATTGGGCTAAAGATCGGCTGGTGCCAGATTTAATTAGATCAATTTTTACCAACAAGAAAAAGCTTGTTATTAGAAGCCCCAAGGCTGTTCGTCCTTGGCAGCATGTTTTAGATCCTTTGTTTGGCTATATGCTTTTGGCGGAATCTTTATTTAAGGGGAATGTTGATAAATCTGGCGCCTGGAACTTCGGTCCTAAGGAAAATGGCGCAAAAGATGTTAAAACAATAGTGGAATCTTTCATTAAAATTTTAGGAAAAGGAAGCTATGTTATTAAGGGAAACGAAACAAAACATGAATCTAAAAGATTAAAATTAAACAGTGATAAGGCTAAAAAAAAGCTAGGCTGGCAACCAAAATTAAATACAGAAGAAACGGTTAAAAAAACTGCTTCTTGGTATAAAGCCTTTTATCTAAAAAGTTCTAATATGCGTCAGTATACAATAGAGCAGATAAAAAATTATTTTGAAAAGTGAAAATGAAAAAACAGATCAAAGTATTGGTAAACGATTATCTTAAAAAAAATCCTCTCACAATAAATTCTATTCCCGTTTCCGGCAAAATCTATGACAACAAAGAATTAGAAAATTTAATTGAGGCCTCTCTAAAAGGATGGTGGACAGAAAACGAATGGACGGCTAAATTCGAAAAAAAATTAAGAAAATTTTTGGGAGTTAAATTTGTTCATGCTTGTAATTCCGGTTCTTCTGCAAATCTTTTAGCGTTTTCAGCTTTACGCTCATCTACTTTAGGAAAAAAGAGAGTGAAAAAGGGAGATGAAGTAATTACTGTAGCCGCTGCTTTCCCTACGACTATTAATCCAATCATCCAAAATTTCTGTACCTCAGTTTTTGTTGACATAGATATTGGTACTTATAACATTAATGTTAATCATTTAGAAAAGGCTATTTCCAACAAAACTAAGGCAGTTTTCTTAGCTCACACCTTAGGTAATCCTTTTAATATAAAAGCGGTTAAAAAATTATGTGAAAAATATAATTTGTGGCTTATAGAAGATAATTGTGATGCCTTAGGCTCAAAGTATGAAAATAAATATACCGGAACACTTGGCGACATTTCTACTCTCTCTTTTTATCCTGCCCACCACATCACAACTGCAGAGGGGGGAGCAGTGGTCACCAATAACAAGAAACTTTCTAAAATTATTCGGTCTCTTAGGGATTGGGGTAGACACTGTTGGTGTCCAACAGGAAAAGATAACACCTGTAAAAAAAGATTTGGCTGGAAGTTGGGTAATCTTCCAAAGGGATATGATCATAAATATATCTATAGTGAGCTGGGGTACAATTTTAAAATGAGCGACTTACATGCCGCAATCGGAGTTGCCCAAATGGATAAATTGAAGGGCTTTATTCAAAAACGCAAAATTAATTTTTCTTATCTGTACAAAAAAATGGAAGAATTCAGAGAATATTTTATATTACCTCAGGCCACTAAAAACTCAGAGCCAGCATGGTTTGGTTTTCCGCTAAGCATAAAAAACGATAGATTGGACAGAGAAGATTTTATGAGATATCTTGCTGAAAATAAAATTGGTGCCAGATTATTATTTGGGGGCAATTTAATAAAACAACCCTATTTTATTAATGATAAAGAATTAGGGTATAGGACAATCGGTAAGCTGAAAAATACTGATTTTATTATGAATAAAACTTTTTGGATAGGTGTATATCCAGGTATTACAAAAAAAATGATTGATAGAGTTATTAGGGTGTTTAGGACTTATTTAAAAACAAATAAATGATTAAGACAATCTTGCTTACAGGGGCAACTGGTTTTATCGGCTCTCACTTATTAGAAAAGTTATTAAAAGAAAATTTTAGGGTAATCATTTTAAAACGCTCCTTTTCAGATACCTGGCGCATAAAAAGTTTTCTCGGCAAGATTAAATCTTATGATGTAGACAAGGTTGATATAGAACCTATATTTGCAAAAAATAAAATTGATTGTGTTATCCATTTGGCAACAAAATATATCAAAAAGCATGAAAATAACAGGGATGTAGAAACAATTATTAATACTAATATTTGTTTTCCTTCTTTACTATGCCAGTTTTGTCTACAGTATAATGTTAACCATTTCATTAATACAGGCACTTTTTTTGAATATAAAACCTCTAAAAAACCAATCAAAGAAAACAATAAAAAACAGGCGTATAATCTTTATGCCGCCTCGAAGTTAGCCTTTAATGAAATTTTGAGATTTTATTCTCAAAATTATAATTTAAGTGTTGTCAATTTTAGGTTGTTTGCCCCTTTTGGAGAAAAAGATAATGGAAAACTCATTGTTTTCTTGATTAAATCTTTACTGGGAAACACGGAAATTAAGTTCTCCGGTGGCGAACAATGTTGGAATTTTACTTATGTCAAAGATATAGTTAGTGCTTATCTTAACGCTTTATCTAATTTTGGAAAAATTTCTAACTATGAGGAATTTAATGTGGGTTACGACAAGGCTTACTCCATAAAAGAAGTGGTCAAAAAACTAGAGAAAATTGCTAAAAATAAAAAATTAAAAATTATTTGGGAGGCAAAACCGTATGTTGATAATGAAATTTTTTATGTAAATTGCGACAATTCTAAAATTAAAAAAATATTGGAATGGAGACCTGTTTTTAATATTGATTCGGGACTTGCGGCAACATATAATTATTATTTGAAAAAATTCAAAAAGGAGGTGTGATGAAAAAGAAAATTTTGAGTATTAAAGAAAATAAAATTGACGGTGTCGTAGTCAAGAAATTGGATAAAATTCCCGATGAAAGGGGGTGTGTTTATCATATGCTTAAAAAAGAAGATCCATGGTTTAATAGTTTTGGGGAAATATATTTTTCTACTATTTATCCAGGAATCGTCAAGGGTTGGCACTATCACAAAGAAATGGAACTCAATTATGCAGTCATCTTTGGTAATATAAAACTTGTGTTATATGATAACAGAAAGGGATCATCAACAAAAGGAAGCTTAATGGAAATCTTTATGGGAGATAAAAACTATCTTTTGGTCAAAGTACCCCCCATGGTTTGGAACGGATTCAAGGGAATTGGAACAACAGAGGCAATTGTAGCTAATTGCGCTACCCTTTCACATAGACCAGGTGAAATTAAAAGACTCGATCCATTTTCATCCAAAATTCCCTACGAATGGAATTTACGCAACGAATGAGGGAAAACTAAAAAAGAGAAATTGTTTATTTTATTCTCTTGCTCTTCTTAAAACATCTTTTTATTTTTGGGAATATAAATTCCTTATTAACTTTAATCTATTCTAAAAAAAGGAACAAAGTTATTAGAAAGATTAGTAAAATAGAATAGAAAATTTATAAAAAATCAGGGTCATAAAATGAAAATGCTTAGATTTCTTAATTTCGGCGAAGCGAATTTCAAACAAAGTCGAATTTACCAATTTCTTGAAAGAAAAAAAATAGGATTTTTACTTACAGTTATTTTGGGTATCTTCATTGATGTTTTTATTTTTAGATTCACCTCTGATTTAGTAATTTTAACTTTAACGGGGTTGTGGATTGGAGCGGTTATTGGTTGGAAATTGGAAGGAAGGTTTTCTATTTTGGGGGCATTAATTTTCTTGACAATATGCCCCTTCTTACTAATTTTTAAAAAAGACCCTATTGCTGAAAAAGCGGCTATTTGGGCTTATATGTTTTTGGTTGTTGGCGTTGTCCAGCAATTGATTGAATTTAAGAAGAAACCGAAAAATCTAAGGGATTTTGATCAATTTCTAAAAAATTTAACCAAACTGTTCAAGAAAACCAAACAAGAGGCAAAAGAAAGAGGTTTAAGTGGAATTTTAATGCTGTTAAGTGATTATTTTAAAAAGCAATGGGGTGTTGTTTTAAGTAAAATCGAAACCTGGACGAATAAATCGGCAAATAATAAAGTAATTAAGATAACCAAAACGGCAATTATCTCTTTAGTAAAATTTCTATCTAAATTTTGGTTTCCCTTTTGTTCTTTTTTAGTGATAATTTCAATCTTTGTCGGGGCAGGGAAGGAAATAATTTTTTATCACCGCTTCTTTGAAAATCAATACTGGCAACAGCTTTGTCAAAAACTGGGTGTTTGGCTGACAGTATTTTGGGCAATAAGCCTAATATCTCTATTTTGGATACTAAAACGCCAAAGAAACACAAAATTAAAACAAGTTTTGATAATATTACT
>Ga0066639_10004587_pt1 | contig 11763 bp, 12 predicted proteins | sample CryGeyCG2114_010_2_FD_59504 | JGI IMG/M metagenome (GOLD analysis project Ga0066639, IMG submission 59504) | Groundwater microbial communities from aquifer - Crystal Geyser CG10_big_fil_rev_8/21/14_0.10 | ecosystem: Environmental > Aquatic > Deep subsurface > Groundwater | place: USA: Utah... | reverse complement strand
TGATGGAGGAGAATGGCATTTTGGAGATCAATCTTTCCCGAAAAATGAGATTACATTTTTTGCTGGAACTTTTTGTAAGCACCCTTTAGCAATGACAGCTGCACTTGAAGTTTTAAAATTATTAAAAATTAAGGGGACAGAAATCCTGGAAAACCTTAATAAAAAAACAGAGAAACTTGCAAGTGAGTTAAATCACTATTTCACTTTAAATCAAATTCCATTAGAAATTGTTTATTTTTCTTCTTTATTTAGATTTAAATTCAAAAGAAATATGGACCCCTTATTTTTTGATTTAAACAGAAGGGGGCAATATATTTGGGAGGGTAGAAATCTTTTTCTATCTACGGCTCACAGTGAAGAAGACATTAGAGGATTTATAGAAACCATTAAGTTAGTGGTTCAAAATCAAATAGATTCTGGATTAATAGAACCTCATTTAGAAGAGACTAAAAAAGAAGCAAACACGTTTGTTTCCTATTCTTTTTTAGATTCTCATCGTCGCTTTAAAAAATTGCTCGTGTCTGACAATAAAGAATCTAAACTGGCATCTCAAATTTTTATTTGTTCTAGTTTTGAGGGAAATTTAAATTTAAGTGCTATGAAAAAAGCGATACAGCTAGTCTTGGGTCAATTTGATAGCCTTCATGCAAAATATGATATGGAAAATGAAAAAATAATTTTTTCTAGTCCTATTGGTAGGGAATTTTCTATTAGAACCTATGATTTAAGTGCATCTTCGGACCCTAAAAAAATAGCCCTCGATTTACTAAATAATAATTCGTTTGAAGTTTTAGATCCTGAAAAATCCCCTGTTAAAGTCGACATGATTAAGATGAGTGAAGAGCTTTATTGGATAGGTTTTGCTTTTCATCACATGGTGATGGATGGTTTGTCCAGTGCATTTGTCTTTGATGAATTAGCAAAAGCTTATAATGGACTGTGTGATAGCAAGACGCCACAATTAAAAGAAGTTTATCCTTTTAGAGAGTATTTAGAAGATCAAAATCTAAAAAAAATAAAATCAGATCCAGAATTCTTTATAGAAGAGAGTGAAAAATGGGGAGAAAAACTCTTTCCAAAATCCGATCTTATTTCTGATTATTCTGGAAAGAGAATCAAATTCAGTCTAAATCCTGAAGAGTATAAGGCGGTTAAGTTTTTTGGATATAAGAATAAAAGTTCTCTCTTTGTAACTCTTTTTATTGTGTTTGCTAAGGAGGTAATGCGTTTCTTTGAGCGAAATACGATTGTGATTGGAGTTCCTTATATGGGGCATGATTCCATTGACTCCAGTATGGTTGGGAATTGTGTCAATTTACTTCCTTATTGTTTGAATGTTAAAGATTTTGAAAAGTCTCTTCCTGAAATTATTGAAGCAATTAAAGAATATCAGCTAAAGCTCAATAGAAATTCTGATCTTTCTATGCAGGAAATTGAAAAATTAACTGGAAAGTCTCCAATCGAAGTTGTCTTTAACGTGGAGCCTGTAACGAAGCTCCCAAAATTTAAGGGTCTAAAAACAGAAATTGAGTATCATCCCGTTCACGCGTCGGAATATCCGATCATGATTAACGCGATGAGGCTTGAAAGCACACTCCATGTGGAAATGGATATTCAAACCCCTGTAGTGAGTGAGCTTAAAGCTCAAGAGCTTTTCGAAAAATTTAGAAAGAGTCTAATTTCTCTGGGGGGTTAGTCCTTGAAAAGAGGCTCAAAAAAAATCGTTTGTATATTGAGTTCAGTTTTTGTGCTCTTCTCTATTTTTATTTTAATGATTTTAGATCGGGCTCAATTCTTTGCTCCTTTTCCTAAAGAATTTACTTCCCACTGTAAGAAGGCGTTTGAAATGGGGGGCCCAGAAGATTTGGAGGTTACTCGTCAGGGACTTTTTATTTCTTCTGGAGTGCATTCTCCTATTGATCAGGGTGTTCGTCGTGGGGATCTTTACTTTTTATTAAAAGATCATTTAATACCAAAAAATATCACCTCCGAATTCAATATGGATTTTAAACCACATGGAATAGATGCACTTTTAACTCAGGATGGGGGGAGCTTAATTCGAGCGATTAATCACCGTTCAGATGGGGATCGAATTGAAACATTTTATTTTTCAAATCAAGAAAAAACCACCCACCTGAGTAGTATTCAGATAGAATCCCCGTTTCACAGCGCAAATGATATTCAATCCATTTCTGAAAACGAATTTTATGTCACTCATGAAAATTTTTATCACAATAAATCCTTGAAATTTTTAGAAAATACTCTTCAATTGGGATTGGGGTATCTTACTTTTTTTGATGGGAATAAATTTTCAAAAGTGTATGAAGGCACAAACTATACGAATGGAATTGCCTACGACAGAGAAAAAAAGAGGCTATTCGTCTCTTCTATGACGGATAGAAGTATTCATATTCTCAATGTAGGAGCACCTAAAACCCCTAAATTAGTGAAAAAAATAAAACTCGATGGATTTCCGGATAACTTAAGTTGGGACGTTGAGAGTAAAAAACTTATTGTTGCCTTACACTCTAAAATTTTATCTCTGAAGGCTCATAGTGAAAATCCAAATATTAAAAATTCTCCATCTGAGGTGATTTTAATTAATCCATATGAGACATCTGAGAATTCAACAATTTTATTTTCAAGTCTCGGAGAGTTTTCTTCAGGTTCTAGTGTGGGACTTTATTTTAACCGTAAGATTTTTGTTGGAAACATTTATCGTCCGGGACTGGTAATTTGTGAAGCTATTTAATTTTATTTTAAATAAACCAAAACGCGCTTTGGCCATTACTCTTTTTGTATTTTTGGCTCTCTTGCCTGGAATACTTTTGGTGAGTTTTGATTTTTCTGTTCAGCTTTGGTTTAAAAAAGGAGATCCCTTCCTAGAATCATTTGATAAATTCTCTAAGACTTTTGGTACAGAAGATTACGTTTTTTTAGCTTTATCTCACAAAGAAAATATCTTAACTAACGACGGATTAGAAAAAATAAGAATCCTTAGAAATGAACTAAACAAAGTAGAGGAAATTGAAAAATTCTATTCTATTGCCAATTTTACAGATATTATTCATACCCCTGAGGGGGTAGATACGCCGCCTCTGATTGAATCTGAAAGGACTTATACTTTAGAAGAACTGGAGCATATTAAAAATTACGCACTTCACCACCCTTTAATTCCTGGTCTACTTTTGAGTAAGAACGCAGAATCTGTTCATTTTTTAATTTATCTAAAAAAATCTAAGGAAGCAGGAAATTCTCAACGGTCTGCGATTCGAAAAATAGACCGCATTGCAGAAAATGCAACTAAAAACTCTGATGGGTATTCTCATCAAATGGTTGGCACTGCAGCTGTTACTGAGGTTTTGAGGGATATTTGTGAATTAGATTTGGTTAAGGTTCTTACACTCTTACTAGCCATCATGGCATTTCTTTGTTGGTTAATTTTTAAGAGCATTTGGAGTATTGTCTTTGTTTTTTCCATACTGGCCGTGAGTGTTATTTCAGCAATTTCAATTTCTGGTTATTTGGGAATTGCTATGAATAATTTAAGCTCTATGGTTCCAGGCGTATTGATGGCAATTGCTATCGCAGATAGCATTCACTTTATGATTTCTGTTTCTAAAAGTTCTGGAACGATGGAAGAACGTTGTTTGAGTAGTTTAAAAAAGAATTTTGTTCCCACACTGCTCACTAGTCTTACGACCGCAATCGGCTTCTTTGGACTCACTTTTTCTGATTTAGTTCCTATAAAAATATTTGGAGCTTTAAGTTGTGTGGGTACTTTACTTGCTTGGTTTTATTCTATTTTTCTTTTATTTCCTTTATTAATTATTTTAAAAAATAGAGTGAATCTGGGCAGTCAGGGAGGTGGATTTCATTATGATTTTGGGAGATTGGCGCCCTGGATTCAAAAAAATCGCTACCAAATTTTGGCTATTTCTTTTTTGATGTCAGTGACTTCTCTGTATTTCTCCTCATTGGTAAAAGTGAATTCCAATCCATTTAATTATTTTGACCCGAATGTGAAAATATACAAAGATAACCAATATTTTAATAAAATGTATGGTGGATTTTCTAATTTCGAAATGTCGTTTGACTCAGGGAAGCCGGATGGGATCTATGATCCGCAGTTTTTAAAAAGAGTTGATACCTTGCATGAGTGGATCAAGAGCAATTATCCAGTGAACTATATTAATTCACTTTCTACTTACGTCAAACGACTAAACCAGAGTTTTTCTGATGGAACTCTAGCAGAATACCGAATTCCTGAGGATAAAGATAAAATTGCACAAATGCTAGTATATTATTTTTCTTCCCTCCCTCCAGATGTTGATTTTAAAAATATGTTGAGCGTTGACTATCGTTACATGAGGTCTTCTCTTTTTTGGTCTATTCAAGATTCGAATCGAATTATTAAAATAACAAAAGAGGTAGAGAATAAAGCCAAAGATTTAGGGCTAGAGATGTCTATCACGGGAAGGGAATTTCTTTTTAATGGAATGAACGATTACGTAGTTAGCTCATTTATTCGGTCGATTTGCTTTACGGTTTTTGCATTGACTTTATTGTTTATTTTTCTATTTAAATCTATACCCCTTGGGCTTTTATCTGCCATACCGAATGTCGTTCCAGTTATTCTGGGGGGATCGTTGCTTTTTCTCTGGGGCAAGTCCATTGATATTGGGACTGCGGTAGTTGCAAGTGTGTGTTTTGGAATCGCTGTCGATGATACGATTCACTTTCTTTATTCCCTAAGGCGCCATCAAAATCTGGGATTAAACACAGAGGATTTGGTGCGAACCGTTTTACATGAGACTGGATTGGCATTGGTGACGACGACCGTGCTTCTCACTCTTGGGTTTTTGTCATTCTTATTAGCTGAATTTCAACCAAACTATAACTTTGCTATTTTAACTGCAGTGGTTTTATCCTTAGCTCTTTTGGCAGATTTAATTTTACTTCCCGCCTTATTGATTGTGGCTTCAAAAAAGGACTCTTCAGTTGGACCGGATTCGAATTAAGACCCTTAAACTGGCTGATTGCTCTGATGATCGCACCATTTTGCAGAGTTATTTGTTACCCAAGGAGCGAGAAGAGTTTAGTTTAATTTCGCACCACCTGAAAAAAGAGGAATTTCTTGTTTCTAGAAAGTTAATTAAAGAAATTGTATCTGAAATCGTTGGTGTTTCAATTTCTCAAATCGAAGTTAAAAAAAATTCTTTTGGAAAACCCTATGTTGAGGAATTGAATAAGATAAATAGCTCATTTAGCTTGGCTCACAGTCATGGAGTGGTCGCCGTTGCCTATGGGCCTTATTTAAATTTGGGTGTCGATATAGAAAAAGTAGACCCAACGAGGAACTTAGACTCTCTTTCAAAAAGAGTTTTGAATTCTTCTGAATTTTCTTTTTGGTCTGGGCTTAGTTCCCAAGAGAAAGTAGCTTATTTTTATAAGTATTGGGTTTTAAAAGAGGCCTATCTGAAAGCCGTTGGTAAGGGGTTCCGGATAGAAATGAAGACGATTAACAGCCATCAGGCAGGCGCATTCTATTTTCTGGTGAGTGAGAATGAAAAAAGAGCAAAAGCAAAAATCATAAACTCTGTTCCTGGGTTTTGTCTTTCGGTTGCCTATCTTTCAGATTCTTAGTGAGAATCTCTTCTTGAATCCATGCTACAAGGTCAGTAAAGACTTCGTTCCGATTGAGATCATTATAGATTTCATGGTAAGAATCGGGATATAGAATTTTCTTTTTATTACCTAATACTTTTTTGTAAGCCTCTAAAGACGTTTGGCAATCAATGATGTGATCCGAACCGGCAATTTGAAATAAAATCGGGTAGTGTGCTTTTAGGGGAGTTTGAATCCCATTATTCATTGCCTCTAAGAGACTTTCCCAAAGCCTTGGCGTGATGTGGTTTAGGATGAGGGTTTCTTTTCTTGCTCGCTCTAATTCAAGAGGATCGCGAGTCAAATGTTCTGGAATGAGATCTGTGGGTACTAGGAAAGTTTTTGCCGGTGTTTTAGCAAGAAGTTTAGAAGCTAGTTTTTTCCAAGCGGGGATTTTTGAGGAGTTTTTAAAAGCTGGTGATGAAAAGGCGACTCCATCCACCGGTAAACTAGAGAGATCTGAATAAAATTCACATTGAGTGAGATAAACAACGAGGCCTCCTACACTGTGTCCGATGAGGAGGAGGGGGCGTTCTGAGTCCGTTCTTTGGCTTACAATTTGGGTGTAAAAGTTATTGAGAGCTTGAACGAATGTTTTAAAAGAAGGCACATCTCCTCTTGGGCCTCCGGATCGCCCGTGGCCTGGAAGGTCTAAAAGATAGATTTGTGCTTCGACTCCCGCGTTTTTTAATAAACTTTGAAAGGGTTCGTATCGCCCGGAGTGTTCTAAGAGGCCATGGACTAAAATGATGTCCAATTCTGCCTTCTGGGCCGGGTGGATTTGATAAAAAATGGATTGGCCATGAGAAGACTTGAAGTGGCTTTGAATGACATTCATGAGATTTCCTTTGGGAGTTTGGGCGCTCATGCCACTTTACTCTGTAACCACCTTAATTTAAAGGAGTTTTCATTTTTTTCCTCAAAGAATCGAAGGGGGCCATCCACGAGGGATTCCCTTTTAATTCATTTTCCGAGCAAATAATATACTAAATTACTCAATTATAATACCTACTCGTTCGAATGGACAAGGTGTTATCCAGAGACCGATTGGGTGTGAACTCACGCAGTCTTTCGCTCGCTTTGGGGCCCAAGTACACATCGTTGAAATGGCCCCTCGCCTCATGATTCGAGAGGATGAAGAGGTTTCTCTCTTAGTCGCTGAAAAATTCACTCAAGAGGGAGTCAAAGTCTTTCTTGGAACAAAGGCCAAGCTTTTTAAATGTGAAAATGAACGCAAGATTCTCGTTTGTGAAAGAGATGGAAAAGATATTGAAATCGAATTTGATGAAGTCCTTTTGGCCCTGGGAAGAAGGGCAAACGTCAAAGGATTCGGACTGGAAGAACTTGGCGTGGAGATCAACAAGTCTGGCACCATTGCCCACGATGAATTTTTGAGGACCAATTTTCCTAATATCTATGTTTGCGGTGATGTGGCCGGGCCCTACCAATTTACCCATACCGCCGCTCATCAGGCCTGGTATGCCTCGGTCAATGCTCTCTTTAGTCCCATTAAAAAATTCAAGGTCGATTACCGAGTCATTCCTTGGTGTGCGTTCACAGACCCCGAAGTGGCCCGCGTCGGTTTAAATGAGCAGGAGGCAGTAGATCAAGGAATTGCTTTTGAGGTTTCAAAATACGAAATCGACGACCTGGACCGTGCCATCGCCGAGGAAGAGGCCCACGGTTTTATCAAAGTTCTGACCGTTCCTGGAAAAGATAAAATTTTGGGTGTCACCATCGTAGGAGATTATGCAGGCGACATCATCGCGGAATATGTCTCCGCAATGAAGCATGGACTTGGGCTAAATAAGATTCTTGGGACCATTCATATTTACCCAACTTTGGCCGAGTCCAATAAATATGTTGCCGGGGTCTGGAAGAAAAATCATGCACCAGAAAAAGTGCTTTCAATCTTAGAAAAGTTTCATGCCTGGAGAAGAGGTCGCCAGGAGGATGGAAAATGATGGCAATAACTCTTGCTCTTCTTTGCGTAGGTTTTCTCGCCTATTCAAATGGTGCAAATGACAACTTCAAGGGAGTGGCGACTCTCTTTGGTAGCGGAACAACGGATTATAGAAGGGCAGGTGCAAAGCTGATGGCCCTTCTCGATAATTGGAGATGCTTATAAATTAGATGAACTGAGCGACGTGGATACGAGGGATGATCTCTTCCATATTTTGTCGATCGAGAAAGGACGAAAGGATTTATTGGCATCCCAGGGAGAACTCGTTAAGTGGATCGAGAGCACTACCAAGGGCGCACGAAAGGAGTGAGTTTTAATGGAAGCCAAAAGATTAGAAAGCGGGCAAGTCGCACCTTTATTTGATGTCGCAGTCTGGGGTGTAACAGAGTTAGACTTGAAAGTTATCGTGGCCAAAGAGTTTGGCTTTCATTTTTCCGATACGCCTCCTGTCCGCTATGCAACCTACGAGTGAGTGAGATGATTCGCTCACATGAGGAGTTATCAAAGTCAGGTGTTCAGATCATAACGGTTTTTCAATCATCACAGGAATCAATAGATCAATATGTCGGAAAACAGGTGCCACCATTTCCATTAGCATGTGATCCAGAAGAAAATCTCTATGCCCTCTACAAGTTGAGCACGAGTTGGTTTGGTTTCTTTAACCCTGGAAATCTTCTACTGTTCAAGGATGCGCTCAAGGCCGGATTCAATCCGGGAAGAATGGAGGGAAGTATTTCACGCATCCCAGATGATTTTTTAATTGATGAATCTGGAAAAATCCATACGGCGTATTATGGGAATAAAATTGGCGACCATATCAATATTGACCTAGTTTTTCCTTCGCTCGCGAGGACGCATTGTCATGAGAATGGCGAGATATTGTTTCTCAGCGATCGCCATTCCAATGTCCCTTGGTCAATGGATTCCTGTCCTTCCTGAGACATTGTTTACACGCCGATATCGTCCTATGAACTGCCAAAGATCGTGAACAGAGAGAATGCCTGGGAGATTAGCACGAACAACTCTGCTGGCGGATATGCCCATCTGTTTCCAGAGCCTATTGAAAAAAAGGGCAAAGACCTACAGGTTACTTGGTCATGGAGCACTCAGGTGTTTCCAAAAATAAATTCAAAAAATCTCTTCCAAAAAGACGGTGACGATTTCCCTCTTCGCATAGGAGTTCTACTCTCTGGCGGCGGTTCCGAAATTTCCGTTCCAATGGACCTCAAGAAAACATTGGACTCTCGAAACTACCGCGTTTCACATATTATGTTTTATTCTGCCGCTCAACTGGATCAAAAGTCACCGATTGAGGGAAAAAGCCCCTATTCAAGTAAGATCGCGTATCAGCTTATTCCAAACTCCGACGCAAGTCAGTTGACCGCCGTCAATCCTTTCGCCGATGTAAAACGCCTCTTCAAGTTTGACTCAGAAAAGCTTGAGTCATTAAAGATCATTGGCCTATGGATATTCGCCGATAGTGACAATAGTCGTTCCTCATCTCTGGCGACTTTAGAAAACCTCAGAACCGTATTCGAGTAATCACGGTGTTGTTAATGTAATCTAGGCTGTCCTTCTGCCTATTTCTTCGACCTGGGCGCGTCGAGCTTGTTTGTATCTCGATTCATGCGCTCCCCCTTCGTTCGCCTTCGGCTTCTGCCAAAGGAGGAGCGCATGAATCGAGATACAAATGCCACGTCTCGTGAAGCAAAGTGGATATTATGCCCCATAATGGGGCGTAGTTTTTCCACCGAAAAAACCAATACCTCTTTCAAAATGTATGATTTAGATCATGAATTTCTTCAGCAAGCGTCATGTACTGTAGTTTTCAAATCCGGTATCTTTTTTGCATGTACGGCCCTGAGTCGATCTCACAATTTTTTATGGAGGCTTCGTGTCAAATAGACTGACCACAAAATCTCTGGCCTTACTGCTCATGACGATAGCGACACGTCACGGTGACCAAGGGAGTGTCGTCGCTATTGGAAAATGAAATTAGCTATGATTTTTTTGCGCATTTTTATTATCTCACTGTGGACGCTCATTGCTCTACCCATATTGGCCTTCTGTGATGAACTTACATTGCAGTCCTACTTATCTCAGGTGCAAGAAGCAAACCCAACGGTTCACTCTTCCAAACAACGCGCCGATGCACTGAAACATCGAATCAAACCAAGTAGTACCTTGGATGACCCATTTTTTGCGGTGGGACCAGATGAAATTCCATTTAAAGGTGAAATGGGGTCCGTTACACGCTTTCAAATCAGTCAGAACATTCCTTTTCCTGGAAAGCTAGGGGCGCGAGGTGAAATCGCACGGGGTCGTGTGAAATCGGCAGAGGCCGATGCACAAACAGCAGAACGTCAGATCATCGTTATCGCGACTCAAACATTTTATCGCGCCGTCTTTAATCAAGAGGCGATTTTAGTTAACGAGAAGATTCGCAAAATTATTGACAGCACGGCCCAAAGTACGAAGGCTCGTTACCGCACGGGCGATGTCGGGCACCATGATTGGCTCTTGGCCCGCGTAGAACTTTCAGTGCTCAATATCGAAAACCTTAGACTCGACCGAGAGAGGCGCACGCTGATCGCGCTCCTGAATGAGCTTCGCGACTTGCCACCAGAAACACCTATCGGAAAACTTTCCTTGGCACTAGATAATCAACAAAAAGCAGATTTCACTCAGGAACACTCTATTGATCATTCTCCTGAACTGAAATCATTGGATGGCCTCATCCAGTCGGCACGGCAGGAACAACGTTTGGCCAAGCTTTCCTATTTCCCCGATTTTGTCATTCAAGGGATGGTTATGCAGCCGAATTCCTCCATGGCAGAGTCCGCAAATTGGGGAGTTATGGTCGGCATTACTTTGCCGATCTTCTTTTGGAGAAAACAATCGGAGACCCTTAGTGCCACGCAATTAGACTTGGCCTCAGCACTCTCGGAAAAGCGTTCATTGGAGAATCGGTTGCGAACGGAAGTTGTCGATGCCAGACAACAACTTAAGACGGCCCGAGATACGGTAGAACTTTATGAAAAAGACGTTATTCCCAATACAGAACTTGCCGTGAGCAATGCCCGCAGCGGGTACGCGGCAAGAAAACTGCCGCTTGGCCAACTCCTAGATGCACTCAGAATGCAAAGAACTCAAGAGCTTGAGCTTGCAGCGGCGAAACTTGATCTTGAAGCAACAAAGCTGAGACTAAAAGAAGTTCTCGGCTCTCCTCCCATTTTAAAACTTGCGCCTACTAGGCCTAGTCTTTTTGGCGCTGGGGGCATGGGTGGACAAATGCCGGCCATGGGCACCTCTGACAATGTCAGAATGGGCCCTGGGATGAAGGTTCCGGGCCAAAAACAGAAACAAACTCCCGAGGGAGATGCGTCCAGTATGGGCGCAGGAATGGGAGGAATGTAATGAGATATCGAATTCCTATGATTATGGCACTGTGTGGGTGGATTTTGATCAGCTTAAATGCCATCGCACAAAGTTCGCATACAGGGCACGATCAGGGAACCCTGGATAAGTCTGCCACCAAAAGTTCGGCAGCTAAAATGCCTAAAAGTTCAAATGAAGAAGGACGAGTTCCTATTGAAGTGCCACCCGAGCAACAGGAGCGAATAGGCCTTAAAACTGCCAAGGCCGTAAAAAAGAAAATTGAGCACACGATCCGCACGGTAGGCGTCGTCACAGCAGATCAATCAAAAGAAGCACACGTCCACTCCCGAATCAACGGGTGGATTGAGCAAATTTTTGCTGATTACGTCGGAAGGGCAGTAAAAAAAATCAACCTCTTTTTGATCTTTATGGCCCTGAGCTTGTGTCAACTCAGGAAGAATATCTGGCGGCGCGCGCTCAAGGTGCCGTAGGAAAAGAAGTTGCCAATGCGGCCTTGGATCGACTGAAGCTGTGGGGGGTGCCGCCTAAAGAAATTGAACGCCTCAAGACAACAAAAAAGGCAAAGCGCACGGTTACCTTTGACTCCCCAATTGATGGTTACATTATCCGAAAAAATGCCATCCAGGGTATGTATATTACCCCTGACCTCGAACTCTACCACATCGCCGACCTCTCCGAAGTTTGGGTGATTGCCACGCTGTATGAGTATGACCTTGCTGTTGTATCAGAAGGTG
>Ga0066639_10004586_pt1 | contig 11765 bp, 16 predicted proteins | sample CryGeyCG2114_010_2_FD_59504 | JGI IMG/M metagenome (GOLD analysis project Ga0066639, IMG submission 59504) | Groundwater microbial communities from aquifer - Crystal Geyser CG10_big_fil_rev_8/21/14_0.10 | ecosystem: Environmental > Aquatic > Deep subsurface > Groundwater | place: USA: Utah... | reverse complement strand
CAGGGAAGAAGGCATTGAATACGATACAATTGAAGGCGGCCTCGGAGAATTGCGGGGAATAATTGCAGAGGGCAAAACAGCAGAGCTTGAAATTCAAAGAGTCGAAGATTTGCAGGAAATTGCCTCGGGCCTGGCGCAAAAAATAGGAATGATTTATTTAAAGGCCAAAAGTGTTCTGGCTCCCTTAAGCAGAATAGTAATAAAAATGCCGCAAATGGAAACATTGTCCTATTATTTGTTTTCGGCAAACATGAGATATTCTGTAAAACAGTATGTTGCAATAACGGCAACAGTTTCTGCAATAACAGGGTTTGCTGTTTTTTTACTCTCTCTTCTTCTTGTGGGATTGTCTGATTTTCCGATTGTTTTCAAGGTTTTTCTGCCAATAGCCCTGGCAGCATGGTTTTTTTTCCTTTCAATAGTGCTCATGCTTTTTATTCCAAAACAAAAGGCAAAGGCAAGGGGAGATGCAATCAGCATAGAGCTTCCTTTTGCATTAAGGCATATGGGAACAGAACTAAGGTCAGGAATAGGCTTGTATAGGACAATGCAGGCAATAGCCACCTCCGATTACGGGGATTTAAGCGAGGAATTTGCAAAAACAATTACAGAAATAGAAGAAGGGGTGGAAACAAAAGACGCATTGTCAAGGCTTGCATTAAGAACCCAGAGCAAAGCACTGAGAAATGCCTTAACACACATGATACGGGCATTAAAAACAGGCGGAAACATTTCAGAAATAATGAACACAATTGCAGAGGATGTCAGCTTTGAATTAAGAATGAAAACAAGGGACTTTTCACAAAGAATGAATTTTTTCGGGGTAATTTTTATTTTCGGGGCAATATGGCTTCCTGTGGTGGTAGCAATTTTAGGCGCAATAAGAAACAGCGCCTTAAGAACATCAACCTTTTCACTGGAATCACTGCCCCTAACACCCGACATGATAGCCGTTTTTTATGTTTTAGTACTGCCAATAGTGCTCATAGTATTATTGGGATATATCAGGAGTTCACAGCCAAAGGTGTAAAACATGAGTTTAAGAGAACAAATTTCAAAGCCTTATTTCAAGTACAAAAAAATATTAAGGCAGGCCCAGTTTAAGATTCCTGCTTCAAGATGGATTGCCATTTCAATAATAGTTTCAATTTTATTGTTTCTGAGTGTTTACCTTGCAATTGAACTCTTAAAAATTCCTGTTTCACACATAATCAGCATTGCTGTTTTATTGGGCGCATTAGACCTAATGCTGGGCTATCCTTATCTCAAGGCAATGGAAAGAATAGGATTAATAGAAGAGGCTCTGCCCGAGGCCTTAAAGCAGATGGCCGATACCCTAAAAGCAGGCGCAACATACGAATTTGCATTAAGAGAAGTGGCAACTGCCCAATACGGCCCGTTAAGCAAAGAAATAGAATTAACATTAAGAAAACTGGAAGAAGGCGAAAATCTTGAAAACAGCCTAAGCAGTTTTGCAGACAACATTGATTCAAGGCTTGTAAAAAGAACAATTGCAATAATAGTAGATTCAATAAAAGCAGGCGCGGGATTGGCGGATGTTCTTGATGAAATTTCGGATGATGTAAGGGAACTTCACAGAATAGGAATGGAAAGAAAATCACAGACACTAATGCAGGTAATGTTTATTGCAACTGCCGGGGTTTTTGTAGCCCCTCTTATTTTTGGCTTTATTTCAACAATAGTAGACCTGTTCATTACCTCTACAACGGTAATGGAAGTTTCCAAAATAGCACAGGAACAGGCTGTTGCAACAAAAGACTTCATTCTTTTAATGATTCAGATTTATATGATGATTGCAGTTCTTGCAAACAGTGCAATGATTTCCTTAATGAGAGAAGGAAGAATCGGCAAAAGCATTATATATTTCCCAATCCTATTATTAGTGGCATTTGCATGCTATTATGCAGCCGCAATTGGCTCGAGTGCATTTGTAGGGTGAAAAAAAATGATGTTAAAAGAGGAAAAAGCACAAAGCTCGATTGAATATTTGTTACTGGTCGGAGGAGTAATAGTAATTGCCACAACAATCGGATTATACTTAAAAAGCATTCCCCCGAAATTGCAGCCAGGCATTGAGGAAGAGGCAAGAAGGGCCGCAACAGGACAATAAGGTTTATTAATAAAAAAAACAATAAAAATAACATTTAAAAGAACAAAACGGAGGTTTAAAAGCATGAACAAAAAAGGACAAGGAGCACTGGAATACCTGCTAATAATCGGAGGAGCAGTATTAGTAGCAGCAATAGTAATCAGCCTAATGCTCTCAACAGCAACACCAACCAAATGCGCAACACAGGATTCACTTTTGAATGCATTGTGCGCCCAGTTCGGGAGTCAGGCCAGCTGCGCGGCAGGAGACCCTGACGGAGCAGGAAGTGCTTCATGTGCAGCTACAGACTGTAGCTGGGACACAACAGACATCATTTGCAAAGCAGAAGCTGCCGGTACAAGATCAAGCACTTGCTTTCCGTGCTAAAAGGTTTTTTTCATGGACTGCAGGGCACAGGTTTCTTTTGAATACTTGCTATTGGCAATGTTTATCATAATCATTGCAATGGCAGCAGGCCTGTTAATCGATGCAGTCCGTGCAGTTTCATTATCGGCACACTCCCAAGTGTTGGACTACAGAAACAAAACAATAGTGTCATTATTGGAATGACAGGAATTGGCCAAAAATGCTCCAGTTCTTTTTCTTTCCAATCTCCCTAATTTTTTTAATAATCGCAAGCTATACGGATTTAAAGGAAAGAATAGTTGCAAACAAACTCAATTTTTTCATGCTCTGCCTTGGAATAATAGGGCATGCGCTGCTTGCATTTTTTCAGCAGGATTTGAACATTATACTGATTTGCATTGAAGCAGTAATAATTGCTTTTGGGTTTTCCTGGATATTATGGAAAATGGGGGTTTGGGCAGGAGGAGATGTCAAGCTTTTTACCGCAATAGCCTCATTAAACCCTGCAAATCCCGCAATGTTATATGCGTTTGAAATAATAAACCTTGAAATTTTTTCGGGAATGCAACTGCCTTTGTTTGCGGTAACATTGTTTGTTTTTTCTGTTTTTGCAATGGTCCCTTATGGAGCAATAATAAGCATTGCAAGGCTTTCAAAAAACAACGAAGTAAAAAAAGAATTTTTTGCAAAAATAAAAAAAAGATTTTTGTCGGGCATTGAATATGCATCTGCAATAACAGGGATTGGGGCAGTGCTTTTGTTTTTGCAGACAAGCCTCTGGATAGGGCTTCCTCTGCTCATAATCTTCGGTTTTATAAGATGGAAAAACCTGAGAAGAATAATTGCTTTGCTGGTTTTTTGCTTTGCAATATGGCAGGACTGGCAGAATGCACTGTCATTGTTTTTTGTTTTATTGGCAGTTTTAATGGGAATGTTTTTTTTATTCTCGCTTTACTTTTTATCAAAAAAGCTTTTGAGAAAAAAAATCAAAATAAAGGATTTGGAAGAAGGAATGATTCCTGCAGAAACAATAATTGAAAACAAGGGAATTGTTTCAAAGGCAAAAGAATTTGAAATCAAAAAAGTTATTAATCTCCTAACACATAATAGAATCAAAGAAATGCAGAAAATAACAAGGCCCGAAGGCAGGATTATTATTTCAAGTTCAAGGGCAAGAGGCCTGATAAAACAGGAAATAGAGGAATTAAAAAAACTGGAAAAAGAAAAAAAAATTGAAAACGCGATTCTGATAAAAGAGTCTGCGCCAATGGTGCCCGCGGTGCTCATTGGATATATAATAGCCGCACTGATAGGGGATTTGTTGTGGAACATTCTTTTCTGAAAACAAACAAAAAAGGCCAGGTTTCAATAGAATTTGTAATCCTGATATTGTTCATGCTTGTATATATCAGCAGTGTTGCCGGCCCAATGGTTGCAAGCGCAAACAATACAGCGGAAGAAATAAGCGCTTTGGGAAGCGCAAAGATTGCCTCGCAAAAGCTTGCAAATGCAATTGACGAGGTTTCTTTGGCGCCTAAAGCAAAAAAAACAGTAAGCGTTTTTGTTCCGGAAAACAGCATTCTGGAAATTGATTCAGCAAGCAAAACAATAAAGTTCAGGGTTGAAATGAAAAATTCTGAAAACCCAAAGCCCTGCCCTCCCGGAGAAGAAAACTGCTGCAAAACAGAAACAACAGAAGAAAGGGAAAGGCTTGTTTGTTCGGGGCAGGCAGAATTTACAGCCGGCAATGTAAGCACAAGCCTTAATTACAATCCTTCTGCACCGGGAGAAAACAACCTGATAATAGGAAAAACTTTTGCGGAAATTACTGTTTACAACAACGGCAGTGCAATAAGTGTTTCTTATGCTTAACAAAAAAGGGCAGAGCAGCATTGAAATAATAATAATTGCAATGGCAATCTTTGTTCTGGTAGCGGTGCTGGTAAGCGAATTTTCCCCGTTAAAAGCAAGCACTATTGCAATCGCAACAGCCAAAACAAACACGCTAATGGCGCTGAATTCCGGCAGCGAAAATTTTATTATCGAAAGGATAGGCTTTGAGGAAAGCTCTGAAAATGCGTCTTTTTTTATTGCAACAATTCCCAATTCAATAAGCTGTGAAGATGCAAATGGTTCAGGAACAAAAGAACTTATAATTTCACAGGGCCTTTATGAAAACCCGAAAGTTTTTGTAAACAGCGAAGAATGCTTCGTATCCTAAAACTTCGCTTTTCAACGGATTTTTTCCATTGTTTTTATTCTTTGCGATTCCGGTTTCTTTAATGGTTTCTGAATCTTTCATAACAAAAACAGCCCTTGCCTGCTCACTGTGCGGAATTGTTTTTCTTTTTCTTGCACAAGAATCCCTTGTTCCCGAAAAGATAAGGCTTTCTGAAATAACAGAAAAGCACGCGGAAAAATTTGTGGAAACAAAAGCAAGAATCCAATGGATAAAAGAGACTGAAAATTATGCAATGTTCGGCCTGTTTGATGAAAAAGAAATTTTAGGAATAAGATTCAATCCAAGCAATGAAGAAAGAGCCCTCTTAAGAAAAGCCTCTGGACAAAAACAGGTTATAACAGTCCGGGGAAAAATACAATTGTACAGGGGAAAACTTGAAATTCTGGTTGAAAGCGTGAAAATATGATTCTGGAATTGCTGTTCTGGATTCTTTTTGGCTGTGCAACAGGAATTTTCACAGGGCTTTTTCCGGGAATCCATGTAAATACAATTGCTGCAATAGCCCTGCTTTTTCCATTGGAAAATCCTTTGGGCCTTGCCTTAATGATTGCAAGCATGAGCATTGTGCATTCCTTCGTTGACTTTGTTCCGAGCATTTTGCTGGGAGCCCCTGAAGAAAGCACTTTTTTATCAGTGCTTCCCGGCCACAGAATGCTTCTAAAAGGAGAAGGCTTGCTTGCAATAAAACTGGCTGCTTCAGGAGCACTGCTTTCCGGAATAATTTCAATCTGCTTTTCTCCCATATTTGTTTTGTTTGTAAAAAAATCAACCGAAATTTTTCCAAAAATAATGCCCTATGCGCTTGTTCTTGTCCTGGTTTTAATGCTTGCGGAAGAAAAAACCATGCAAAAAAAAGCATGGGCAGCAATAATAATTTTTTTGTCGGGAATGCTTGGGATTATTGCACTCGGAGAAAAAAGCACTGTGCAGAACGCATTATTTGTCTGCATTGCAGGTTTTTTCGGAATCTCAACCATTATTGAATCACTGAGAAAAAAAAGTTTTTTTCCAAAGCAAAACAATAAGCCCAAACATATTGGAAAAAAAACACTGGCAGAAGCCGGGCTTCTCGGATTTTTGGCAGGGGGGCTTGTTTCAATTGTTCCCGGAATAGGTTCTAACCAGTCCGCTTTTATAATCAAAAAAATTTTCGGCAACATGGGAACAAGAAAATTTTTGATATTATTGGGCGGAAGCAACAGTTCCAATATGATTCTTGGGTTTTTGGTTTGGTTTGCATGGGGCAAAACAAGAAGCGGAAGCTCTGTGGCAATTTCACAGTTAATAACAGCCGGCACCGAAAATATTCTGCTGATTGGAATTGCCTGTTTAATAGCGCTTGGCATTGGTTTTATTGCGGCAATTAAAACAGCGGAGTTTTTTATTAAAAAAATGCAGGGCATCGACTATAAAAAAATCAACCTCTTAATTTTCGGAATTCTTGTTTTTTTGGCTTCAATTCTTTCAAATCTTTTCGGAATAATGGCGCTTGCAACAGCCTCTGCAATAGGATTGCTTGCGGTTTCAAAAGGCATTAAAAGAACCCACTGCATGGCTTTTTTAATGATTCCAGCGTTATCTTTTTATCTGGGGTTTTAATGGAAAAAATCCGCGTAAAAAAGCACACTTTAGAGGATATTGCAGAGGCGGCAAAAAACACATATCCAAAAGAATTTTTGGCATTGATTGGAAGCACAAAAAAAAACAGGGTGATTGATGAATTTGTGCTGATGCCCGCAACATACGGAGACACCTTTTCTTCCATGCAGTTACACTTGGTTCCTTTTGACAAAAGCATTATGGGTAGTGTTCATTCCCACCCCGGACCGAGCGCAAAGCCGAGCTCGGCAGACATAAATTTTTTCAAAAAAACGGGAAAGATGCATTTAATAATTTCCATGCCTTTTAATATTCAGAACATAAGAGCTTTTGATTCAGAAGGAAAAGAACTGGAAATGGAAGTGCTTGAATGAAACAAAAAATAATCCTGATTATAAGAGACGGTTGGGGCTATTCAAAAGAAACAAAAGGCAATGCGGCAAAACTTGCAAAAACCCCCAATTCCGATTATTATGAAAAAAATTATCCCAAAACAATTTTGGAATGCTCGGGAAATGCAGTAGGACTGCCAAAAGGCACTCAAGGCGGATCTGAACCAGGACATCTTACAATAGGAGCGGGAAGAACAGTATGGCAGCCGTTTGAAGACATTAACAGAAAAATAAAATCGGGAGAATTCTTCAAAAATCCCGCTTTATTAAAGGCTGTTGAAAACTGCAAAAAAAACAATTCAGGGCTTCATTTAATGGGCTTGTTTTCGGATGAGGGAGTGCACGGAACAACAAAGCACTTGTATGCGCTCATGAAACTTGCCAAAAGAAACAGAGTGAAAAAAGTTTTTGTACACGCTTTTTTGGACGGACGGGATGTGCCGGAAAAAAGTGCAAAAAAATATTTTGAAGATTTTGAAAAACAGTCAAAAAAAATAGGAGTTGGAAAAATAGCAAGCATTGTGGGAAGATACTATGCAATGGACCGCGACAATAATTATGACAGGACAGAAAAAGCCTACAGGCTTTTAGTATTCGGAGAAGGATTTAAAGAAAAAAAGCCTGTTCAGGCTGTAAAAGACGCATATGCAAGAGGCGAAAAAACAGATTATTATGTAAAGCCAATTGCAATGATTGATGAAAATAATGAACCAATTGCGCTGTTAAAAGACAATGATTCTGTTATTTTCTGGAATTTTCGCAGTGACAGGACAAGACAGCTTACTTATGCACTTACAAACGAAAAATTCCCGGAATTTGACAGGGAAAAAAAATTGAATCTTGTTTTTGTGTGCATGAGCAGATATGACAAAAAGCTTAATCTTCCTGTTGCATTTGACCAGCAGACGGTAAAAAATAATCTCGGGAAAGTGCTGTCAGAAGCGGGTTTGAAACAATTGAGAATTGCGGAAACAGAAAAATACGCGCATGTTACCTTCTTTTTTAACAGTCAGACAGAAGCTCCTTTTAAAGGAGAGGACAGAATTTTAGTGCCTTCTCCAAAAGTCCCCGGATATGATGAAAAGCCGGAAATGTCGGCTTTTGAAATAACAAAAAAATTATTGGAGGAAATTGAAAAGCAGAAATTTGATTTTATTGCCGTAAACTTTGCAAACGGCGATTTGGTAGGGCATTCCGCAAATCTGGAAGCGGGAAAAAAGGCGTGTGAGGCAGTTGACAAATGCCTTGGAAAAATAATAAAACTTGGGCTTGAAAAAAACTATGCCTGCATTATAACAGCCGACCACGGAAACATTGAAACAATGTTTTATCCAAACGGAGAGCCCAATCCAAGCCACGGAACAAACCCAGTGCCTTTTATTCTTGTAAGCAATGACACAAAACTGAAAAAAACAAAGCTCAAAAAAGGCGGTCTGCAAGATGTTGCCCCCACAATCCTTGAAATAATGGGCTTAAAAAAGCCAAAAGAAATGACGGGAAAAAGCCTGATAAAACACTGATTAGTTTTAAATAATTCAAAGCTCTTATTGCTATCATGCACAGGGGCCAGATTAGCTTTGATTTAATAATGGCAATATTGTTTGCGCTTGTTTTTTTCAGCGCTTTTTCCGTTTTGGGAACACAGATTGTCGAACTCCAGAAAGACACTGCAATAAGGCTCCAATTAAAGCAGATTGCCCTGGATTCTTCGCAGATAATTTCCAGTGCAAAATCATTGGAAAATTCAGACAGTTTTTTATTAAGCTATGATATTCCGAAAATAATTGTTCCGGGAGAAAGCAAGTACAAAAAATGCAGTGTTTCAATAAGCGGAGGAACAGTTACAGCAAGCTTTGGAAACATTCAGGAAACAAGCGCTTATTCAGAGCCTTTGGGAGCAAGCATTCCTTCGCAAATTGACTGCGGAAAAACATTAGAGGTTGTAAAATGAAAAACAACAAAGGCCAGGTTTTTTCTTTAGACCTCATAATTGCAATGACAGTACTTGTACTGGGCATTGGGCTTTTGATACAGTTTTCAGAAACAAGAATTTATGAGCAGAAAGAAAACATGCTCTGGAAAGAGCTTGAAAGCAAAGGCCAAACAGCCTCCGCCCTTTTGGTAAGCAATCCAGAAATAATATGCAGTTTAGTTGATGAAGAAGTTCCTGCCAATACAATAGGGCATATGGAAAACTGCATTAACACTTCGCTCGGAATAGACGGGAGAATAACAAAAGAAAATTTGGGGCTCCCATCCGAATATGAATTTGATATTTCAGGAAACGGAATTTCAGTAAGCAGTGCAAGCAGTGCAAATGCAAAAAATGTTTTTTCTGAAACAAGAGAGGTTTTTTTATACGCCGGATTTATCGGGTCGGGAGTGGTTACAAAAACAGAGCTTGAAGGCTGCATGTCTGGCGGAGCATGCGTAAGCCCGGAAGAAATAACAATTTCAATATGGAGAGGAAGTGAATGAAAAAAGGGTTTTTTTTCAGCATTGATGCTGTTTTAGGAGTAATAGCATTGATAGCGGTAATCAGCACTATAACAATAGTTTATTCGCTTGATTCTGGACGAGAAGCAGAATTTCAGGCATTAAAAACAAAGGCAATGGACAAAACAACCATGAAGTTTTATACCGGGGAAACGGGAACAGAAAGCATTGGAACAGGAACACAGGGATACTGTGCAGAATATTATTTTTATGAGCCCGACAACGGAACAGCACAGTCTTCCCCCCAGCAACAAATTTTTTGCGAGGAAACATGAACAAAAAAGGAATTTTCAGTGCAATAGTCGCAATAGCCGCAATAATTACAGTTGCCGCTGTAATTGTAAGTGCAAGCGCTCCCGCAGTTTCGGCAGAGAACAATAATTATGCGGAAACGGTTCTTAAAACAAAAAAGGACTGGAGCAATCTCAGATATTTGCTGGACAAGGCATTGAGCGATGCGCTTGCAGACAGCGTGGATATTGGCAGCTGCACTTTTATGCAGAGCAATATAAAAATAACAAATTACCTTAATGACGCAAAAGACAGCTCTTTTTCAGAATGCGGATTTACTGTTCCGCAGATAAGCGGGCCCCAAGACAATTTATTAGTAACTCTTACAATAAGCTGTTCAAAAACAGCAAATAGGTTTACAGCAAGCTTTCAGAAACAAGCTGAATTCAGAAAGGCAATAGTTTCAGGGGGAAGCCCGTGCAATATTACTGTGACAGATTTGCAGTCGGGACAGACTGAAATTGACTGGACCGCCCCTTAGGCGTTTTACTAATAAAAACAAAAATTAATAAAGAGGAATTGTGCTTATTAGTTTCAGGTGATTGTTTTTGGCTGGAAAAGAATTTTTGGCAATTTTTGCTTTTGTAATAGTTGCGGCACTGTTTGTCGCTTTTTTAAGTCCCGGAATAAATGAAACGGAGCAGACAGGAGGCCAGAGAATTCAGATTCCAAATGTCAATATTTCTGAAATTGCATATGTTGTTACAACAGAAAAGCCCAATACTGCGATAATGCAGCTTGCGGATGCCGAAACAAGCACCGACAAGACAGGAACAGAACTCACAATTTACAACCAGGGATTTGCGCTTGCAAAGGAAAGAAGAAACCTTTTTCTCAAAAGCGGGGTAAACCTTGTAAAATATACTGATGTTGCTTCGCAGATAGACCCGACAAGCGTGATGTTCAGGGATATGACAGACCCGACAACAATTGTACTGGAACAGAATTACGAATATGATTTGGTAAGCAAAACAAAAATCCTTGAAAAATATCTCGATGAAGAGATTACTGTTATTGCAAGGGAAGGCGACACCTCCAAAGAAATCAAGGGAAAATTATTAAGCTATTCTGATGGCATAACACTTGAAACAGATTCCGGAATAATTTCAATAAACAATTATGACAGCATTTCCTTCCCCGAGCTTCCTGAAGGATTGTTAACAAAGCCGACTTTGGTTTGGAAGCTTTACACTGAAAGAGAAGGAGAAAGGCCCACAGAAACAACCTATTTGACAGACGGAATAAGCTGGAGAGCCGATTATATTGCAACGGTAAATGCGGATGACACTGCAATGAATTTTTCAGGCTGGGTAACAACAACAAACAATTCAGGAACTGCCTATCCAGATACACAATTAAAGCTTGTTGCAGGCGATGTTCACAGAGTTTATGAAAGCAAAAGATATGGTGAAGTGTACGAGGACTATGCAATGCCAAGTGCGGGATATGAACAGGGCTTTGCAGAAGAAGCATTGTTCGAATACCACATGTATTCTTTGGACAGGAAAACAGACATTTTAAACAATGAAACAAAACAGATTTCATTATTGGCATCAGAAGGAGTTCCGATTACAAAAGAACTTGTGTATGACGGAGCAAGCAACGGAACAAAAGTCCAGGTAAAGCTTAATTTTAAAAATTCAGAGGCACAGGCACTGGGAATTCCATTGCCAAAAGGGCTTGTAAGGGTTTACAAGGAAGATGCTTCCGGACAGCTCCAGTTTGTGGGAGAGGATCAAATTGACCATACTGCAAAGGACGAAAAAGTAAGGCTTTATCTGGGAGATTCTTTTGATGTTGTGGGAGAAAGAACAGCAACACAGTCCGACAATATCGGAAAAGGAATGTACCGACAGTCCTATGAAATTGCATTAAGAAACCACAAGGATACTGCTGTTGAAGTTGTTGTTTCCGAATACGTGGGAAGCAGCTGGACAATAACACAAAACTCGGACAATTACACTGAAAGGGATGCATACAACATTGAATTCAAGGTCAATGTTCCGGCAAACGGCGAGAAAACAGTAACCTACACAGTAGAGCACAGATACTACTGGTAAAGCCTTTTAGAAGCGCTCACTCCGTTCACTTTCAAAAGCCTTGGGAAAACTGAAAAAGCAGATACTACTGGTAGTAGTACTCTCCTTTCTTTTTTTGTTCTTTATCTCTTTGGGAGTCAAGTTTGTTGGCACGGGGCCTGCCTGTTTTAGGGTCTCTTCGAAACGAAAGATTCATTTCTTTTAAAAAAGAATTCATGCCCTCATGCATT
>Ga0066639_10004585_pt1 | contig 11766 bp, 14 predicted proteins | sample CryGeyCG2114_010_2_FD_59504 | JGI IMG/M metagenome (GOLD analysis project Ga0066639, IMG submission 59504) | Groundwater microbial communities from aquifer - Crystal Geyser CG10_big_fil_rev_8/21/14_0.10 | ecosystem: Environmental > Aquatic > Deep subsurface > Groundwater | place: USA: Utah... | reverse complement strand
CACAAACAGAACATCATCAAAAATACCCCCAGGAATTACCCCCATAATTGACATAGACCCTGTGTGATATTGACAAGGTTATACATAAAACATACAATGATTGTATATGCAAGTTAAAACATTAAATATTGCTCTTCCTGGAGAACTTATTGAGAAAGTTGATGAAGTTGCGAAGAGAGAATATAAGAATCGCAGCGAATTTATACGGCAGGCACTGACCACTTATTTAAGAGATACTGGAAAGTGGGAACAAATTTTCAAGGCTGGTCGTGAGGCTGGTAGGAAAGTCGGTATTAAAAGCGAAGCAGACGTTGATCGCATAGTCTATGAATATCGACACGGAAAAAAGTCATCCAAGAGTTCTCTTTGATACTAATATATTAATTTCAGCCTTGGTTTTTGGTGGAGATCCAGCCAGGATTTTGATGGCGGCTTTGGAGGGAGAGTTTCGATTGGTTACTTCAAACATCTTAATTGCGGAACTTGTCGATGTTGTTAATAAAAAATTCCCTTTATCCACACAGGATTTGGAACTTTTAAAAGAACAGATTTACAACAAATTCGATATAGTAAGCCCGACTGATTCACTTGATGTTTTAAACGATACTGATGACAACCGAGTTTTAGAAGCTGCTATAAAAGGCGAATGTGAATTTATCGTTACGGGTGATAGGGAACTTTTGGATTTGGGCAGATATAAGAAAATTAAAATAGTATCCGTGTCGGATTTTTTAAACTTAAGTTTCGTTAATAAACTTGACAATTAGACTCATAGTTACTTATAATCCGCTTCTTATGGCTGTAACTGAAAGACCTGGACCAACAGGCCCGGAACTGCTAGTAGCTCAGGGTAGGCGCTATTGATCGTTTTCGCGGCAGGGAAGTTTCCCCCGAGCCTCCAAAAGCACTTTTGGAGTTTGTTGAAAGAACCGCAGAAATGGGTTTTACCTTTGAGCCTTATCTTGAGCCTGGCATCACACTTAGTAAAGACGCTCAATATCCCGGCTGGCATACAAGGCCAAGTTCATATTTCTATGATTTAATCAGAAGAGGCCAGCTTCCACCGGAAGCGATGCAACTTTCACTGCAGTGGGCTGCAATGGAAATAATCGTCAGACCTCCTTATAACAGAGGCTTACAACTTCACGAAAACGATGCCCTGGCCCCACATCTTGAAGATTTAAGAAGGCAGGGCCAGATTAAAGTGCCGAATTATGTAAAACTTGTTCCTTCGGTTTCTCGTTTTGCGGTTTCCCCACAGGAAGTTAGCGGGCCGGTTGCTGAGCGTGTTGCCGAAATTGGCAAAGTAGACGCTCGAAACGTCGATGCGCCGACTTATGCGGCCTTTAATTATTTTGGGAACGTTGCTCATCCCGAATTTGGCGAAGCAAACACGTGGGAAATTTTTGCAGATAATCTTCGGGGCGGTCACCGTTTGATCGGTGGTGACTCCGACTGCGGCGGTTTGTCCTACGTCTACGATTGGGATGCCGGCTATCGCCATGGCCGTGTCGCGTTCCGTCTCCGGGTAGGTTTCCCTCCTGAAAAATCTTGATCACTTGGAAAATTGATTCTTGGATTAGACTCTTGGGCCGGCGTAGCCGGATTGCTTCTTGAAAACTTGGAATATTTTTTCTAAAATTTTTGTGATAGTTGTTGATTTGGCTAATGAACTTTCAAACTAAGGTTTGGTAAGTCGCCAGATCTTTTGTCGGATTTAGGTTTCAGAGTTTTAGTCTACACGCAAGATTAAAAGCGTAAATCTCCGTCAAAATTAAGAAGAGGGAAACTACGTGCTTTGTTTTAGTTTCCGCCCCAAATTACAATTTTGGGCGGACGGATGAAATACAGTACTGAGAGAAATCGAAGTACAGTGAGTTTGTAAGAAATAAAGCGCAATAACTTCGAGACGGTAACCGTTTGATCGGTGGTAACTCCGACAACGGCGGTTTGTCCAACGTCAACGATTGGAATGCCGGCAATCACAATGACAATGTCGCGTTCCGTCTCCGGATAGTCTCTCACTTTACTATCTTAATCCAGCCGCCTAGCATCTTGCCTATTTCCAGAATTTGTGATGCTAGGTGCTGGTCTTATTGTTATCTAGGCATTTAGTTTCCGCACTAAGACGGAGAAGTATTTTTAAAAGATCGAGTTTCACGCTGGCCTTTTTTAAAAGTGTCAGCTTTTGTTCTTTGGAAATATAGCCTGCCGTAATTATAAGCTCGATGGTATCAAGTGTCAGTTGATCTATCTTTTGGCCAAGTGTGTAACGTTTAGATTTAGGAAAGTTTGACACAACCAAACTCAGATTTTTGTAAAAATCGTAAAGTTTGGCAAAGATGGGGATATCAAGCGTAAAGTCTGCGGGGGGGGGGGGCATGTTATTAGTTTAAAATTTCAAACTCAAAATTCAAAATGAATTAGATTTTTCGCTTTGCTCAAAATGACAAACAATGCAACTTATACCAGCTTAATCTCAATTGGTAACCTTTTCCAAGGATGGGAAGAGTTTAAAAATGGAAAAAGAAACAAAAGAGATGTCCAACTTTTTGAACGAAAACTTGAAGATAATTTATTCGGCTTGCACATCAAGCTAAAAAACAAAACATATAGACATGGCCCTTACCAGGAATTTTGGGTTAACGATCCCAAACGCAGACATATACATAAAGCTTGCGTTGCCGATCGGGTAGTGCACCATTTGCTTTATAAGTATCTCTATGACCTTTTCGATAAGAGTTTTGTTCACGATTCCTATTCTTGCAGGCTAGACAAAGGCACGCACAGGTCTGTCAAAAGACTTGAGAAATATGCACGGACTGTGAGCAAAAACTACACCCAAGATTGCTGGGCACTTAAGCTCGATATTAAACAGTTTTTTGCGAGTGTTGACCATCTTACATTGAAGGAGTTGATAAGGAGGAGAGTAGTCGATAGTGACATACTTTGGCTTTTAGATAATGTGATCGATTCTTTCTCTTGTCATCCTGAACGGAGTGAAGGATCTGATCAAAAGAGATTCTTCGCTGACGCTCAGAATGACAAGACAGGTATTCCGCTTGGTAACCTAACGAGCCAGATTTTTGTGGATATATTGTTTTACCCCACTTTATTTTGCCAAGGACAAAAACTAAGAGAAGAATTTTAAAGAGATTGCTTCTCCCTCGACTCGTTTCACTCGCTCGGGATCGCAATATGAAGCATATTGCTCGTTTTGCTCGCAATGACAGAAGTCGGCATATTTCAAACCAATCATTTCAATCTTATTTGGGTTATTTTTCTCATGCCTCTTGTTACAAAGTTTCACGGGATTTGAAAGATTATTTTTGGTTTCAAAGTGAGGCTTGAAGCCTGGTATTGTTTCATTTAAGCTGAGGTGATGGCGAACCAAGCGGAGAAAGCGGTTGGAAAAGTTTTTGAAGCGCCGGCCCAGGTCTTGGAAAAATCTGTTGAAGCTGGCCAGCAAGTAGGAAAAGCTTTCAAAAAACAAGAGAGCATGGTTGGGAATTATTGGAAAAACTTGGGTCCTGGACTTACAACTGGGGCGGCGGACGATGACCCTTCGGGAATTGCGACTTATTCACAAACTGGGGCGCGGTTTGGTTTTCAGTTAATTTGGCTGGCGCTTTTTACATTTCCTTTAATGTCGATTGTGCAGGAGATGTGTGCGCGGATTGGCCTAGTTACTGGTCGGGGACTTGCCGGAAACATCCGCCATTATTTTCCTAATTGGGTTATCTATGTTTGTGCCACTCTTCTTTTTATTGCCAACACCATTAATATTGGAGCCGATTTGGGGGCAATGGCCGAAGCCACGCAACTAGTTCTGCCAGGGGTGAATTTTTGGTTTATGTTGGCTTTTTTTACCGTAATTAGCATCTTACTGCAAGTGTTTGTCACTTACGAAAAATATGCCAAGTATCTTAAGTATTTAACTTTTGTGCTTTTGTCTTATATTGCTGTGGCGTTTGTGGTCGATGTTGACTGGTTTACAGTTTTGAAGAGCACTTTTATTCCGTCTTTTGGTTTTGGAAAAGATGAACTTTTCATAATCTGTGCAATTTTGGGTACGACGATTTCTCCATATTTATTTTTCTGGCAGACTTCGCAGGAGGTAGAGGAGCAGATTCTGGAGGGCAGAACTAATTTGGCTTCAAGGCTTGGAACAGACAAGGTTCAAGTTAAAAAAATGAGGATCGATGTGTGGTCTGGCATGTTTGTTTCAAACTTGGTGATGTTTTTTATCATCGCGGCGGCGGCGGCTGCATTAAACGCGAATGGAGTAACTAATATTAATACGGCCGCTGAAGCGGCTGGGGCGTTAAAACCAATTGCTGGTAATTTTGCTTCTCTGCTTTTTACGATTGGCATTATTGGAACTGGAATGTTGGCTGTCCCTGTGCTGGCTGGCTCTGCTGCTTACGCGGTTGCCGAGAGCATGAAGTGGAAAATTGGACTCTATCGAAAACTTAAGAGTGCTTACGCTTTTTACGGAGTGATTATTTTTTCGATGGTGATTGGGTCGTTTGTGAATGCAATTGGGGTGGATCCTATTAAAATGCTTATTTATTCGGCGGTTGTAAATGGCATGGTGGCGCCGGTTGTGTTGGTTTTGATTGTGCTTTTGTCGAGCAATCGTAGGCTGATGGGGGAATGGACGAATAGTAAATTGATCACCGGTTTGGGATGGTTTGTGGTGGTGGTGATGGTGCTGGCAGGGGTCGGGGCGATATATTCTTTCCTCTAGAAGTTTCAAAAGTTTCAAAGGTGTCAAATGTCTCAAAAGTGCAAAAGAGATAAGAAGCAAACTCTGATTGTCATTCCGAGTGAAACGAAGAATCTCAAATAGGCACAATTTTTTAGAATCAGATCCTTCACTTTGTTCCCGCCGACGCTAAAGCTTTGGCGGGCAGGCAGGATGACGGGAGGTAGATTGCCATCTTTTGCTTCGCTCAAGACTGCTAGCCTAAAATCGGTTAAAATGAACAGGCAGTGGATGAAGTTTTACGGGTAAAGAATTAATGTCAGTCTTAGGATACATTATTGTTTTTAGTTTAATAGGGAGCGTGATCTCGCTCATTGGTGGGATGCTGTTACTTTTCAAAGAAAAGTTTGCCCGAAAGTTTTCGCACCTTTTGGCTTCGTTTGCGGCCGGGGCACTCTTGGGGACGGCTTTTTTGGATCTTTTACCTGAGGCAATCCATGAGAGTGGAGGGGAAGCAGGTATTATTGTTTGGGCGCTTGTGGGCATGATGGTGTTTTTTGTTCTGGAAAGGTTTATTCATTTTTTCCATCATCATCATGAACATGCTGGCACTGACAAACCGACGGTGGCACTTTTGATGACCGGCGACTCGATTCATAATTTTATAGACGGTGTGGTAATTGCGGCTACTTTTATGGTTAGTATTCCGCTGGGTATTGTGACAACACTGGCTGTTGCGGCCCATGAAATACCCCAGGAAATTGGGGATTTCGGAGTGATGCTTAAACACGGACTCCCGCGTAAGCGGGTTTTGTTTTTCAATTTTCTGAGCGCAGTGGCTGCGATTGTTGGCGCACTAATAACCTATTTTGCTGGAGGGGCGATAGAAGGCTATTTGCCATATTTGTTAGCACTGACTGCCGGCTTCTTCATTTACATCGCGGCTTCTGATCTGATACCGGAGATCCACGAAGAGAATCGTCATGGTCTGGCGTTTATCGAAACAGGATTGCTGGTTTTGGGGATTATGGTTATTTGGGTTTCTATTTCTCTACTGGAGCATTAGAATTAGGATTAATGTCTTCGCTTCTTCGCAACATCCGTTTTTGCATAATTTTAGGGGCTATTGCTTTTTCGATTGCCCTTTATTTTTTTGTGATGGCAACTTCGGGTGGCGAGTTGGTAGCCAAATTGACTAGATACTATGGACTGATATCTCTTGGCTTGCTTTATGTGGTGCTTTTAATTGGGCCCGCCGTGCGGGTTTTCCTGTGGATTCCCTATAAGGGTAAGCTGATTTTTGCAAGACGGGGCTTGGGGATTTCTGTTTTTTACTTTGTAGTTTTGCATTCCAGCATGGCATTCTTTTTGGAGTTAGGGGGATTTGCGGGACTTTTTTATTTGGAAGGTAGGAATTTGCTTGCAGTAAGTTTGGGCTTTGCGGCAGAGGTAATTTTGGCACTTATGGCGGCAACTTCTTTTGACTTTGCCATAAGAAAATTAGGTTATTCCAGGTGGAAATTTTTGCATAGGTTTGTCTATCTGGCCGGGTTTTTGATTATTGTTCACACGCTGTTGATTGGGACGGATTTTACCGATTTGTATAGTCACTGGGCCCAAATATGGTTAGGCCTTTTGGTCGTGATTTTGGTAGTGGAGGCTTTGGCTTGGTATAAATATTTGAGGCTGAAACGAATGACTATTTTCAAGGAAAAAGTATGAGATGAAAATGCTTCTTAGACTATTATTCTGTCTGTTGTTTTTGGCACAGACGGGTGCAGTTTTTGCACACCAGGGGGAAGAGGCACCGTTTTTTAAAGTTAATGGAACGTATTCGCCTCCTTACGCAATTTCTACAGCTTCGGTTGCGGGTTTTTTGTTACCCTTGGATCAAGGACCGAAAAACTACTTGGTTGGCGAACCAATTAACTTTGTGATTGACTCGAATAGCTTAGGGGTGTCTCAAGATGTTATTGAGCAGACCCGCTATACTTGGGATTTCGGGGATGGGACATTCGGTGTTGGGGGCCAAACTTCCCACGTATATAAAAAGCTCGGATCATATGTTTTAAAAATTGATGCCCAGTACCAAAATGTTTCCGGGGCGCAACTTTTTCAGTCCATCATACTTAACATTTTGCCCGATACTAACTACAAATTGCCCAAAGCGGTAATGGCGATAAACGGTAAAACACCAACAGACCCACTGACGGATTTGATCAACATTCCATTTGGAGAGACTGTGCGATTTGACGCTGCCAAATCTTCCGGAGGAAGTTCCGGAATTGTTTCTTACTATTGGGACTTTGGAGATAGCAAATCGGGAACCGGACAAACTGTTACCCACACTTACGATAAAACGCTTGTTCAACAGCAAGTGTTTCCCGTGTTGAGGGTGAAGACTGCGGCTGGGTTTATTGCTGACAGTTTTGCGGAAATCGATAACAAAGGGGTAGCGAGTGTATCGAAAGTATCGAGGGTATCGAGAGCTTTTAATTACACCTGGGTTGTTGGGGCTGGGTTAGTGATACTGGTTGGCGGGGGAATTTTCTTGAGAAGGAAGAGGCGTGGAAAAAGGTAAGCAAAGCCCTTCCGGGGCTTTTGGCTTGCGGTTTTCGTTCTTTGATTCACGTTGTATTTCGACTGCGCTCAATACTATAGCTCGCTCAGGGCGATAGCAGTTTCTGGATTGCCGCATTTCCGCTAAAGGCGGGCCCTGCTCTGCGGGGAGCGGGAATGACAACATTTTTGGTAAGATTGTTCATAATGGCTGATATTAAAAAACTTGAGGCTCTAGCGAGGCTTGTTCGTTACTACATATTGTTGATGACTACAGAGGCTCAGTCCGGACACCCAACTTCTTCACTGTCGGCAACCGACGTGATGACCGATTTGTTTTTCAGCCACCTCCGGTTTGATCTAAAAGATCCCAAAAACCCGGCCAATGACCGGGTAATTTTTTCTAAGGGGCATGCGAGCCCTTTGGTGTATGCCCTTTATGCGGCGGCGGGAGCGATTTCGGAAAAGCAGCTTTTGACATATAGGCAGTTTGGGAGCGTGTTGGAGGGACACCCAACGCCAAGGTTTAAATATGCAGAGGTTTCTACGGGATCACTAGGCCAGGGGTTGTCGGTTGGAGTTGGCATGGCCTTGGCTATTACGAGGGGTCCTGTCAGTCGTTTCCTTCCCGCCAGTGCTCATTCTTCTAAAAAACTCGATACGAAATCTGATTCCAAACCTGAAGAATTGCGCGCTGGCGGGAACCCTTCCACGACTGCCACCCCCCGCGACCACGATTTGCCTTTTATTTATGTATTAATGGGGGATTCTGAGATCGCTGAGGGATCTGTGTGGGAGGCGGCAGAGCTGGCTTCTTTTTATAAACTGAGTAACTTGGTGGCAATTGTGGATGTTAACCGGCTTGGGCAAAGTAGCGAGACAATGCTTGGGTGGAACCTGGACGTCTACAAAGCCAGATTCGAGGCTTTTGGTTGGAAAGTGTATGAAGTTGACGGGCATGATATGGCGGCAATAGACAAGGTTTTTGGGATGGTAGGAGGGTTGGATGGTGGGAAGCCCAAGGTGATTTTGGCAAAGACAATTAAAGGCAAAGGCGTCTCCTTGTGGGAGGATAAGGACGGATGGCATGGGAAGCCGCTGCCAAAGGAGGAATTTGGGAGGGTGCTAAAGGAGTTGGGAGCTGTAGATCAAAGTTTGCGTGTTCAGATAGCGGGTCCTGTCAATTCTTTCCTTCCCTCCAGTGCTTTATTGACACCCCAAAATTATTCTAATTTTGGGGACCCCGTCAGGGAATCACAAATAAAAACAATTAATAACAAGCCTCTTTTTGTCGGGAGCCCTTCCAGAATTGCCACCCGCTTAGCTTTAAATTACAAGCTTGGCGAAGAGGTGGCGACGAGGAAGGCGTATGGGGAAGCACTGGCGCAGTTAGCGGACCAAGATCCACGGATTTTGGCACTGGATGGCGAAACGAGTAATTCGACATACTCCGAGCTTGTTAGGGGTTTAACCCCTAATCAGTATATTGAAATGTTTATTGCCGAACAAAATATGGCAGGTGTTGCCTTGGGGCTTTCCAAACAGGGTTTTGTGCCGTTTGTCTCGACGTTTGCGGCTTTCTGGACACGGGCTTTTGATCAAATCAGGATGAGCGCCTATTCACAGGGGAATGTGAAATATGTCGGTTCACACGCCGGCGTTTCGATTGGTGAGGACGGACCATCACAGATGGGACTGGAAGACCTCGCGCTTTTTAAGTCTGTGTTTGGTTCTGTTGTGTTTTGTCCCAGCGATGCCGTTTCGACGGCCAAGTTAACCGCACAAGCAGCCACAGGCGAGGGAATTTACTACTTACGGACTGCCAGGCCGGCGACGCCTGTTATATATTCTCCGGACGAAAATTTTGAAGTTGGGGGAAGCAAGATATTGAGGCAGAGCAAAGATGATAAATTAACACTGGTTGCGTGTGGAGTGGTGGTACACGAAGCGCTCAAGGCATATGAAAAATTACTGGAAAACGGTGTTCATATTCGAGTGGTGGATGCCTATTCAATCAAGCCGATAGATGAAAGTACGTTAAGAAGATGTGCTTCTGAGACCGAAAATTTAGTGGTGACGGCGGAGGATCATTATTTTGACGGCGGCTTGGGCGACAGTGTTTTAAATGTATTTGCCGACGGGAAGGTGCGGGTAGTGAAAATGGCGGTGACTAAAATGCCAATGTCGGGCAAGCCGGCCCAGCTTTTGAATTATGAGGGAATTGATTCTGAGGCTATTGTAAAAAATGTGAAAGGAATTCTAAAGGATTTGAAGAATCCATTGGTGAAGTAGGGTAGTTAGTTTATCCTACCTTTGTTTATTAAATAACTTCTTTCGACTTCCAAATTAGGTTTTTCGATAATTTCCCCCCTACGGGAGTTTATGACCACGCCTTCTATCAAGAATCTTGCTTTTAAGACGTCGTTTTTTGGAAGCTTGTCTAAAACTATTTCCGGGCCGCCGGTAAGGCTTCTGACGTGAATGTGGCCCATGATCGGTCCGGTTGAAGAATCAATACTGGCAATGTCTGTGGCCATTGTAGAGATGATTTCTTTGGTCCAAGGACCTTTGTTGTTAATCCAAACAATGCGGTTTTCTTCGATGACCAAGTCGTCCGGAAAAAGCGTGAACGGGAATACTTGGCGGAAGCGTCCAAGAGTACGCGATCTTTTGGAAAACCTAAAGCTTGGATTTTGATTCTTTGTGACTTGTTCCAAGCGCCAAGGACTGCTTTGTGCGAGTGTTGCCATGTTCACCTCCTTTCGATGTTAGCTTGATAATTTCCCATTCATCCAGGAAATCGGTGAGTTTGCCTGTTAATTCCGAGAGTATATTTAGCTCTTGGATGGAGAGCTTACTGCGTAGAAAATTATCTAACTTCTCTGTTTGCTTACCAATTATAGTTGCGGCGTTTATACCAGCGTCTGTAAGCGTTAGCTGGTAACGGCGCCTGTCGTTTTTGGAGGTGATACGTTTGACCAGTTTTAGCTTTTCAAGTTCGTCTATCAAACCAACGATGCTAGCGGGTTCCAGGTGTAAGTGTTTGGCGATTTGGCTTTGGCTGATGTCGGCGTACTGGGAGATTAGAAGAAGGGCTGTGGCTGGTGTGGCACCCAGAGAGAATGGGAGGGTTTGGGCGTTGAGGGCTTTTTGGATTTGCTTACCAAGTTTAATACTATGAAAAGTAAGCGTGTGTTTCATTGTTAACTTGCTAACTGTTAGGTATCTAACTAATTTGAGAACATAGTAGCACCGGTTTTAAGGGCTGTCAATGAGGTGAAAACTTGGTTTAAGTGACTTAAGTTTCTTAAGTCACTTAAGTAATTTAATAGTTCTTAACGCCCATTTTTCGTCTGAGTAAATAATTAGGTTACTTTTTACTCGTTATTGAGCAAACATTTTAACTTGTTGACAGGTTGGGTCCTCCCCCGGTGATAATGGGAATGGATCAAAATTAAGTTTTTGATCTAAAGCCCTTTCAGTTAAGGTACTGGCCAGTATTTATTCTCAAAAGACCCCCTTTGCCCAAATGGGGTCTTTTTTTATATTTAAGGGACAACCTACGGTTTTCCCTTAATATTCCTTTTCCCTATAAGAAGAAGGAAATTTGTCCGAAGTATATTCGATCCAAATTTCACATTTATTTTAATAGCCACAGACAGTAGCAACAAATGTGGCCCTTCCAAAACTGCCACCCTCCCTTATTTGTTGCAGGTGGAACCGCAGCCTTGCGATAGCCCTTGATTTCGCGTAGTAAAACTTCTCTACTTTTGATACCCTTACCTTATGTCTCCAGACCAGATTATTGTGCTGATTGACCAGTATAAGTATTGGATCCTTTTGCCTTTTATGATTTTTGAAGGGCCGATTGCCACGGTGATTGGCGGTTTTTTGGTGTCGATAGGTGTATTGAATTTATTTTGGGTGTATTTTTTGTCAGTGTTTGGAGATTTGATAGGGGATTCGATGTGGTGGTACATTGGCCGCAGTTCACGAGGGAAGTTTCTTTCCAGGGTGCTGAAATTCTTAGGGGCCGGGCATGAAAAATTTACGCGAATGGAGAGTCACTTCGAAAAGCGGGCTATGAGGACGCTTTTTTTGGGTAAGTTGGTTTATGGTTTTGAAACTATAACTTTGGTTGCGGCGGGGGTGGCTAAGGTGCCTTTTGTGAAGTTCACCCTTTACACGGCACTGCCGACGATTCCCAAATCACTGCTTTTTGTGGTGGTGGGGTATTATTTTGGCCATGCGTACAACCAGATAAGCCAATATTTGGATAATGTGGCTTTGGCGGTGGGAATTATGGCTGTTTTGGCTGTTGGGACGTTATTGGCATATAGGTACTTTTTTAAGCGGGCTTCGAAGGTAGTAGAGAAAGAGATTTAAGGCCGGAAAAGGCTGTTTTATGGCCTATAGAAAACCAATTGCGGAAATGGTATAATGAACGAAATTAAAGTAGGTTCATTGCGCAGGTTAAAACCTGCTAAATGAACGAAATT
>Ga0066639_10004581_pt1 | contig 11768 bp, 14 predicted proteins | sample CryGeyCG2114_010_2_FD_59504 | JGI IMG/M metagenome (GOLD analysis project Ga0066639, IMG submission 59504) | Groundwater microbial communities from aquifer - Crystal Geyser CG10_big_fil_rev_8/21/14_0.10 | ecosystem: Environmental > Aquatic > Deep subsurface > Groundwater | place: USA: Utah... | reverse complement strand
GAAGTGCTACAAAAATCTGAAAAACAACATCACGAATTGAATACAAAAACCAAATGCCGATTAAAAACAAAACAGCAAAAACAATTGTTCTGTGAGAAACTTCTACTTTGGTGGGCCTAGACATCTACCTTTTTATACCATTTTTCAACCAAGTCTTCTACTGCTTTCTGTTCATTCAAACCGAACCATTCAATATTTTTTTGTTTTTTAAACCAAACCATTTGGCGCTTCGCATAACTTATTTCATTTCTTGCCCAAATGTCTACTACATGCGAACAGCCTTCTTGATGTTCCAAGCAACCTCTCCATTCCTTATATCCCAACGATGACATTGATTGATCTTCCCAACGTACTCCTTTTTTAAGCAACTCTCTTATCTCATTTTGCAAGCCTTTCTGGATTCTTCTTTTAACTCTCGCCTTGATCCTCTCTTCTAATTTATCTTTATTTACTTTAAGTCCGACAATCATACTGTCATATTTTTTATGTTTTATTTGTTTTTGTTTGTGTTCATTTCTATACTGGGCAACTTCAATTGCACGAATTAATCTTCTTGGATTATTTTTGTCTGACCTGTTCATGTTGGCAGCTTTTACCGAATCAATAACTGACAACTTTTCATACAAATCCCCGACAGACAAGCTGTCTAAAACTTCACGCAGACGTTTGTTTTTTGGAATATTGCTTGTCGGAATTCCCTCTAAAACAGATTTAACATACAATCCAGTGCCACCAACTAAAATTGGTAATTTACCACACTTTTGGATATCAGAAATGAACTTTATTGCGATTTTTTGGTATTGACCAACACTAAATTCCTCTTTTGGTCTAACCAGATCATATCCCCAAATTTTTACACCCTTGGGCCTGTCTTTTCCCGTTCCTATATCAAGCCCTCTATAAACTTGCCGAGAATCTGCGCTCACCAGTTCTCCATTAAATTTTTTGGCTAATCTGGCGGCCAGCTTTGTCTTCCCACTAGCTGTCGGCCCAACAATCACAAGAAGTTTATTCATAATATTTCCCCAGCTAATAATTTATTTTGCAAGTCATCCTGAAGTTCAATTGAAGTTAAGTTATCAAATTTTGCATCCATATTCCCACCAATCAATCTTTGTGCCAATGCTAATTCAAAGCACTTTTTATCATTTTCAGAAAAATCATAAATATTTTTGAATGCTTCCAAAAACCTGTTAGCAATTTCTGGATTTTTCAATTTCGTATTAACTCTGTGATAAAAATAAGCTACGTCATAAAATTTTAAGTAATTCCATTTTGCGTGCTCTGAATCTACTAAATACAGCTCCCCACTTTCCTTTAATCTAAAACTCCAAGGCACATAATCACCGTGGCTCGGAAAAAGCTGCAAAAACTCAATTCTATCTTCTAAGAATTGCCTCAGACGAGATAAATCTCTCTCACTTTTTAGTGTCCACTCATCCAACTTTTGGTTAAATTCCAACTGGTCAAACTCCAAATTATTTCCTTCAAATTTCAAATTCATTATTTCCAAAGCAGTTTTTGCTATTATTTCTAAGTTATCCTCCAGTTTTTGTGTCTGATCGGGATGCTCGGCGCTTGCCAAAGTATCTCCCGGAACAAACTCAGCAATGAACCAATATAAACCATATAGTTCGGCTTCTTGAAAAATTTGTGGCACTTTAACACTCAATTTGTTAGTTACTCTTTTGTTCCAATCCGCCTCGTTTTTAGTTTTTGGAGAAATCTCAATCGTTGAAGCCATCTTAAAAAAATAATCTTTATCTTCCTTTTTTAAATGTCCGGTGTAGTGTCGCCAGATTTTTTCTAAATTAAGAACTTCATACCCCAACTCGCCCAAATATTCCTTGATCTCATCGATCTCCATAAAGTTATTATACAAAAAAATAAGGCAAAGAAACTGATTTCCTTGCCTTTTGGCAAACTAATAGACTTCTAAACGCACCCAACGACGAGAATAGTAATAATTAGAACGAAAGCCTATTTCTTTGATTCCAAATACTCCTCGCTTCTGAAAAGCTACCATCTTTTTGTGAATTGCTTCCGGATTGTGATATCTTCCAAAAACAACTCGACCATACTCTGGATGCATGTCATTTCCCCAAAAATGCTCATCAAACAGCTCCCAAACACCAACTATAACTTTCCCTGTGGGAACATCAGCTAGTGCTTGACACAGATCTTCCAACGAAGGATCAAATCCTTCAAAAGGAATTTTGCTAAACTGCCCTTGTTTGCGTTTAATCAAACAGTAAAGCCAGAGCATTACTCTCCTCTCGAAATATAATTGGCAAATTCAACCACACCCATGACTAAATTAGCATCTGGAACAAACACTTTCATATGCTTAGTGCATATGTATGCCTGATCCCAAAGATCAAATCTTTTTTGCCAGATTGCTAATGCTCTCTGATAATTTACAACCTTGTTTTGATAGCGTGTTTTACCAATTAACTTTTCTGCGAAGGGTTCTGTCAAAACAAAAATCACGGGTTCCCTAGGTTGAACTGGGCGAGCTTCCTCTAATATTTCAGCAAAATCTGGAAAATAACCTTCAAGAAACTTTTCTGGACCACGGGTAGGATCCGTGTTGCCGTTGACTTCAACAAAATTTGTAAGCTTCCAAATTTTGTCGCCTTGATTACAAACAGGACACAATATGTCACCCATTTGGGCATCTCCTTAAACTAAAAAGAACTGAGGTATTATAGCCTATAATTAGAAGTTAAGAAAGTTCTGAGACTAAACTTTGAAGTTCATTTCTCACAAGTTTTGTGATTAATTCTGCAGAAGGCTTTGTTTGGTCCATCATAAATCTATCAGCCATTAAGGCGGGCATTACCCTCTCTAACAATGCAAGCTTAATAAACCTTTCATTCTCTGGATTATTTTTAACTTCTGAGATGCTGAAGATTTTCTCTTGCCAACGATCCCGTTCTTTTAACCACAATTCTTCAGTTAAATTTTCTGCATGTTCCATGCCAAGCATATGCCAGTGATAACCAAAAACCGCGTCATAGAATGGAATTCGCCAACCCCAAAATAAATTGGAAAAAATTACAACTTCGTCGGGGCTTACTCTTAACAAATCTCCAGGTGTCAAATGACCATGAACAAATTCCAAATCACTATCGTCGATATCCCTTTCTATTATCTCTACCGCTTTTGCAACTAATTGCTCATCTTCAGGTAATCCAAATTTGTCATCTTTTACGATATTACCCACAGCAGCTCTCCATCCCTCATATTTCTCACGATAAGTTTTTTGCACACCTTTTTCTATCCAAGGTGTATTTCTGCAATTAGCACGATATTCTTCGTATAAATTAAAAAAATCTTCCAGCTCTTCATCAAACGCAGGGCGGTGACCAACTATTGCTTTTCCATTAACATCTTCTGCAACAAAAGCTTCAAACTGTTGATCTTCACTCCACGGCAAACTCGCATAAATTTTAGTGGTTCTAATAATTTTGCTTTTATTTTGCGCTTCAAAAGCGCTAATAATATCAACTTCGCTAGCTTGAGGTTTCGTTCCTTGAATCTTTAAAACAGCAGGGAATATTTCGCCATCTTTTCTAATCGTCCCGTGACAACTTACTGCTCCAATTTTTTCAGTTTTCCACCAAACACTTTTTCTAATACGATCCCAATCTGGAATAAATCCAGTTTCTTCTGCGATTTCAGTTAGAAGATTCTGCCATCTTGGAGCCAAATCTTCACCCAAAGTCCTCATATCAGAAATGTCATTCTGCGCGAGTTTTTCTTTAGTCATACTAAAGCAATTATATCAATTATCTGAGCACTTGCTTTTTGAGCCTTTTACCTGGGGTGAAGCGTGGAGATCTATGAGGTTTGATTGTTACAAATTTTTCTGTATTTGGGATCTTGACAGTTTTGCCTTTCATCGAAATTACTCTGAAAGTTCCAAACCCGGACAAAACTACTTTTTCACCTTTTGAAAGAGTTCGGCCAATTTCATTTAAGAAGACATCGACTGCTTCGTTAGCAGCTTTTTTGGTTAAGTGCGCTTTTCGCGCGACTTGATCAACCAATTGTTTCTTTGTCATTTGCGGTTAGAATAGATTAGATTTATCCAAAAGTCAAGGGTTTTTCAAGCTTATTTTGCAGCAGTTGTATCACTCGCCCTAACTTCACGAATCACAGTCACTTTTATTTGCCCAGCATATTCTGCTTCTTTTTCAAGCCTTCTGGCAATATCGTGTGCAAGGATTGTGATCTTGTCATCATCAACCTCATCTGGATTAACTATCACTCGGACATCACGCCCTGCCTGGAAAGCATATCCTTCGACAACTCCTGGGAATTCATTGGCAATCTTTTCAATCTTTTCAATTCTCTTTACGTAATTCTCGTGCGGCTCATAACGAGCACCTGGTCTGGAACCAGAGATGGCATCAGCTATCCAAACACAAACTGACTCAACAGAAGAAAATGGCCTATCTTCGTGATGCTCCGCTACTGTAGCAACTACTTCTTTGGGAAGCCCAAAGCGTTTTAGAGTTGCAACTCCAACTTCAACATGAGTTCCCTCTTCTTCGGTTACAACTTTCCCGATGTCATGAAGTAAACATCCCAAGCGAACAGTATCAACATTTGCTTTTATTTCAGCGGCAATGGCCACACCCATCTTAGTTTCTTCAATTGTGTGAAGCGCCAAGTTTTGGCCATAAGAAGTTCTGAATTTGAATCGACCGATAAGCTTAATCAAATCAATTGGCAATTTATAAACTCCGCAGCTCTCAACTATCTTTTTTCCTTCTTCCAATAAGACATCCTCCATGCTTTCTTCAACTTCTTTTACAACCTCTTCAATTCTTGATGGCTGAATTCTGGTGTCCTTAATTAAAATCTCAAGAGCCCTGCGGGCGACTTCTCTTCTAATTGAATCAAAAGATGAAAGCCTGATTTCCCGAGATTCATCTAATTCAATTTCAACTTTTGCAGCACGTTCAAATGCACGGATGTTCCTGCCTTCTCTCCCGATTATTCTTCCTTTGGTTTCCTCATCAGGAACTGTAATTGTGGAAATAGTGTATTCAGCCACATAATTTGTGGCTCCATGCTTCATGGCATCAGCCAGAATCTCTTTGGCTTTTTCAGTTGACTCAAGCTTTACACGCTCTTCGGCGTTTCTGATGCGCTTTGCAACCTCTGAAGTTAATTCTTTTTGTACTTCGTTAAGAAGCTCTTTTTTTGCTTCTTCTTTAGTTAAACCTGAGATTTTCTCAAGCTTTTCAACATATTGATCTTTCTTTTTTGTCATAATTTCTATTCAATTTGGAGAACAAAAACAGGAGCTGATTAATCAGCTTGATTCAAAAAAGGCCTAAAACTAGGAGCCAATTTAATCATCATCTTTGATTCTCCTACCTTGTATTTTAAGCCGAATCCACTTTATAGTCAACAAACACCCCATAATTTTGATTATTGCTTGGTTTTTTAATATAATTACTCAGTAATTTTTCGATGACTATCCATTTATTTAGGGAGCAGAAATCGTGAATCAAGAATTAGTTGCACTTGCAAATGAACCAATGTCCAATGAAGCAGCTTGGCTCAAGATTATGGAACTCGTTAAAGTCGAAAATGATTATAAAGACTTAGCTGAAACCGCGGCGGAAATTGAACACAATCTGAATGATGACGACAAGAGAGACGAGGACGAGCAGACAGGCTTCAGTCCACCTAATCGTTATGCGGCACTAATGGAAATTGGGAAACGGATGGTGGAACTTTTTCTGCCAATAATCCGTGACGAACCACATAAACAAGTCGTAAAATTGACAGTTGAATACTTTGGCCGATTCTATTCAGCATCGCAGCTAGCAAGCGAGCTAGGGAGGCAAGTGGAAAGTGAAGAAGATCCCAATGTAGTATCTAAAATGTTTAACATAGCCGGTGTCGCTGCCAGTTTGCATGCTAGGCTTGACTTGAGTACGTATCTGATGCTTTTCGAATAATCTAATCGGGGTAGCTAATAAACTACAGCTACCCCAAAGCTTTTTTTACAATTTCCCAATTAAATCCTTTTCTCATCAAATATTCCCCCATTTTTTTCTTCCTAACATCTACCTCAAATCTTTCCCATTTATATTTATTCTTTTTAATTAAGTTCTTAGCGATTTTAAGCTCGTCAATTTCTGTATCTGCCAAAACATTATCAATAATATTTTTATCAATTCCTTTAAGCCTCAATTCTTGTATCAAAACCCGTTTTGATCTTGGGCGGAAAGAATTTCGCTGATCCACCCACCACACAGCAAATTTTTTATCATCCAGCAAATCAAGTTTATTAAGCTTTTTAAATAATTTTTCATGATGAACCTCGTCCACTTTTTTGCGTCTCAACCAATCTTTTATTTCTTTTTCGCTTCGAGGTCGAAGGGTTGCATAATTAAGAAGCTTGTTTGAAGTTTTTTGAAATTCAGCAGTTTTTGTAATCTCTTCGACTTCAATTTCTGTTAATTCTTGCTCTACTTTTAAATTTAATCTAACAAAATTTTCCAGATCAATTCCAAATCCGAATTTATCATCCAAATAAATATTAACGCGATTCTTGTCTTTTTGTTGCTTTATCCTGGTTATCTTTGGCACTAGCTGATTGTACCTGAAGTTCTATTCTTCTTTCTCTCCAATTTCTTTGGGGATTTTTTTGCCTGAAGTCAAAGAGTCTCTAATTTTTTTGTCTAATTCATCCGCAAATTTTTTATCCTCTTTAATATTAAGCTTGGTGGCTTCTCTGCCTTGAGCCAATACTTTGCCGTTGTAATTATAAAAAGATCCGCTCTTAGCAATTAAGCCCAAATCTACCGCCACATCAAGGAGACCTCCAGAGCGGCTAATTCCCTCGTCGTTCATAATATCAAACTCTGCTACACGCAAGGGAGGTGCTACCTTATTTTTGACAATCCTGGCGCGGTGCCTTGAGCCGATTACTAAATCTCCATCTTTAATCGTCTCGATTCTTCTTGTATCAATGCGGACTGACGAGTAAAACTTTAATGCTAACCCACCAGGTGTTGTTTCTGGATTACCAAACATGACACCAATTTTTTGTCTCAATTGATTCGTAAAAATCAGAATAGTTTTGGATTTTGAAATAGCACCTGTTAATTTTCTTAATGCTTGGCTCATAAGCCTGGCCTGAACACCGATGATAGAATCTCCCATTTCCCCTTCAAGCTCAGCGCGTGGCACAAGAGCCGCCACTGAATCCACAACTATCACATCAAGCGCACCCGATCTGATTAAAGTTTCTGTGATCTCAAGAGCCTGCTCACCAGTGTCTGGTTGGCTCATAAGAAGCTCATCCAGGTTTACACCAATTGCTTCAGCTCTGCTTGGATCTAGTGCGTGCTCTGCATCAACAAAAGCACACTGCCCACCTTTTTTCTGAGCTTCTGCAATTACATGCAGAGCAAGTGTTGTTTTCCCAGAAGCCTCTGGCCCATAAATTTCAACAATCCTACCGCGTGGCAAACCACCAACCCCCAAAGCTAAATCCAACGCAATCGACCCCGTTGGAATTATTTCAATATTCATCATTTGGTTCGCTTTTTGTCCTAAGCGCATAATCGAACCACGACCGTACTGCTTTTCAATTTGATCCATCGCAAGCTTTATTGCTTGAAGTTTTTGCGAAGCACCTTCTTGCTTTGTTGGTGCCTCAACTGTTTCTTTTTTCTTCCTTGCCATACGCTGATCCTATATTACACAAGACATGTTAAAATACAAGGACTTATTCGGGGAGTAGTTTAGTGGCAGAATGCGCGGCTGGGGGCCGTGCGGTCCGAGTTCGATTCTCGGCTCCCCGACATAAGGGATTATTTTTTCTTTTTGTCTGACACCAAGAAGTAGGTACCAAGTATTGCGTTAACTATAACAGAGCCATAGATCATAACTCCAACAACAATCAACCTTACAATTTCTTCTGCGAAATATTCACTATTTAATGCCACCCACATCGGCACATCTTGATTGAAATTCAAAAGCAAAAACAACGGATAAGAAGCTGCTATAAACGCAAATGCCAAAAGAAAATAAAATGTACTGGCAAGTTGTCCCACTTCAAAAACACTCTTTTTAGCAAGCTCTTTTTTGGTAAGTTTCTTGCGACCAGCCAAAGCCTTTTCGATAAATTTAAATTGTTTTCTGCCTAGATAAACCATTGGTGCAGCTGAGGCAAATATAAATCCTCCCAAGAGCATATTTTTCAAATCAATCCCAGCGTACGGCCCAATTTGCAAAAACACAGCCTCTTCTGATCCGTAGCCACTTATACTTACATAATCAGCAACATACTGAATGCCATACATCGCTGCCAATACAATTAAAATAAAAGAACTCAAAAGAACAATTGATTTTTTACCTAAACCTTCAAGCGAAAAGATAAGTATTGCGGCAAAAATAACCGAGGCAATTGCAGTTAACATTAGCGGATCTTTGCTTTCGACAATCTGCGGAATCATAAACTTAATCACTGCAAAAAGGGAGATACCACCGAGTGCAAATAATTTAAGGACAGATCTTCCTCCAACTACAAACGCCAAAACAGCCAAGACCAAGAAGAGAATCAACATCGGCTCAACGCGATAGCTATCTGTAATAACATAAATATCACCAGAAGTGTCATGCGCCTTAACAACTACAACCTTGTCTCCAGCTTTGACTTTCTGATCCTCACGAATTGCGAAATAGGAACCATGCTCGGTCTCTATCTCTTTGCCCTTTTCTGGTCCATCAAGAATTTTCACTTTTACTTTTTGAGTTGGAAGATCATACCCCAAATCTCCACCATTTCCTTCCTCTAAAATTTCCAAAACCTGTCCTTTATAAAATTCATTTTTCTGTTCCGCAGCTTGAACGTCTTGTTCCATTGAAGCCTCAGGAGAAGCTTCCATCTCAGAATCCTGAGCTAAAATATTTTTCGGAAGAAATAACAGTAAAACAAAAATCCCTAAAAAGGATATCTTTTGTAACTTATTGACCATTGCTCAATATCATACCACAAACTTGCAGAACGCAAAATCCCACACCAAAAGATGTGGGATTTAAACGTAAAGAACATTCTCTAGACTACTGGGGCATCAAGAGCATCCCAGTCATTCTTACTAACAAATTTAGTGAGTTTAGATCCGTCTTTCTCTGCTTTAAGTGCATATCGCACCTGAGTCCCACCATCTTTTGTAGGCCTTTCATATTTTGTTTTTTTCACGTCGGAAGCAGGGACAGAAACATTCTTTCTTAATTTTACATCGTAGAAACTTACATCATTCATTCATCAATCACCCCCTTGCTTTTTGTAACCAGTTCATAGGCTTAAAATAATCTAAGCTCGAATAGGTTGTCAAGCACAAATTGTTTTTTTCACAGTCGGTATAGTATGATTAACCCATGACGGTCATACTTTTTCAAAACTTTACAAACAAAGACAAAAAGAACGCTGTCGAGCGTTTGATCAGCGGAAGTACTCCAAGCCAAGATTTTTTCTTGATGATTGTTCTAGCCATACTTACGGCAACTTTCGGATTACTGATGAATAATGCTGCAATCATAATTGGTAGCATGCTGATTGCCCCAATTCTTTATCCAGTATTGTCGCTCTCACTTGGAATAATTTTGGCAGACTTTCATTTAATCTCCAGAAGTTTTTGGACGATAATCAAATCATTAGCACTTGGAATCTTGGCGTCAAACATAGTGACGCTCTTTTTTTCATCACAATTTCCTGTAACCACCGAGGAGATTATTTCTAGGGGTTCTCCATCTTTATCATTTCTGATAGTTGCGATCATTGCTGGTTTTGCAGCATCTTTTGCACTCGTCAAACCACAACTCAGCGAAACACTTCCTGGAATTGCCATTTCGGTGGCGCTAATTCCACCGCTTGCAGTTATTGGGATTGGGATTGCTAAATTTGATTGGAATCTTATAAGCGGTTCATTGTTGCTATTTATCGTCAACACCATCGGTGTAATATTTGCCAGCATGTTGACGTTTTCTTTGATGAACTTTCATTCGGAGAGGAGTGAAGCCGAAAGAACTGTTAAAAAAGAGGATATAAAAATCCAAAGAGATATCAAAAAAGTAGAAAAAATAAAAGAAAAGGATTCCTCTAATAAATAAAAATGAGTAATAAATCAAAAGACGTTTTTGCACTCTATGTTCGAAATTTTATTTTTGGCGTAGAGGATAGTTTGGTCTCAACTGTAGGACTCCTATCTGGAATTGCTGTGGCTGGTCTTCCACGTCAAGACATATTTATAACCGGAATTATCTTAATTTTTGTCGAAGCTTTATCTATGGGAGCTGGTAGCTATTTATCCGAGCAATCTGCTGAGGAATATATAAACCACAATGACCATTCTACCCTTAATTCAATTTTTGGTGCATTTATTATGTTTTTCTCATACTTTGCGAGTGGGTTTATTCCACTTTCGCCATACATGTTCCTTGAAGTGGACTTCGCATTCCCAACTTCAATAAGTTTCTCTTTGGTAGCATTACTTTTACTTGGCATGGCAAGTGCAAAATACTTTAAACGCGAAACTGTAAGACATGGAATTAGAATGCTAATCATTGGAGGAATGGCAATCGGAATTGGAGTACTAGTTGGCAACTTCGTCCACACTCCTTAAGTAAGTTATACTAACCTCATGAGTAAAGAAATTAAAATTTTGTTTGCCATATTTTTGCTTGCTCTTTTTTTGAGGATTATAAAACTCGGAACGTATCCTGTAGGATTTCACGCAGATGAAGTGCGAGTTGGGTGGAACGCATATTCGATTTTGAAAACCGGCTTAGATGACAGAGAAAACCTACTAGCACTTTACTACAACACTTTCGGAGATTACAGACCAACCGGAATTTTTTACTTAACAATTCCTTCTATAATTTTGTTTGGATTAAATATTTTTGCCGTTAGGTTCCCTTCAGCGCTTTTTGGTGCACTAACAATTTTCCCACTTTATTTCATCACTAAAAAGCTACTAGACAACACAAAACTTGCCACCTTTTCAATAATATTACTAGCATTGTCTCCTTGGCATATATCAGTAAGCCGAGCAACTAGTGAGGTTGTGATATCAATGTTTTTTGCATTGTCAGGGTTGTATTTTTACCTACACTATTTTAATTCTAAAAAAACAAAACACTTAATATATTCTAGCTTATTAATTTTAATTAGCTATTTACTTTATCATTCAATTCGCGTGCTTGCACCACTATTCCTATTGGCAATCCTTTTATTTAAACTTCAATCTATTAAAGCGAACAAATTAACAAAAAACGCGTTTTATTTATTTTTATCTTTTACATTTTTAACTCTTTTATTGTCATTAAACGGAAATTCTCGCGCACGACTTTCCCAAGTTTCAATTACTAACAGCTATGAAGTCCAACAAGTTTTATCTGCAACCGATACAGCAAAAATCAAAACATTATTCGACAATAAAAATTTTATATACTTTACACAATTTGCCCAAGAATATGGTAAATATTTTAGTGTTGATTTTCTAATAAACTCGAACACAAAACCAATACGTTATTCAACGCCAAGTATTGGCCTATTAACTTATTCTGGTTTTATATTTTTACTAATTGGAGTCTACTTGGCAATTAAAGATAAAAATTATCACTTAATTTTAATATTGCTTTTGATTAGTCCACTTGCTGCGGCGCTTACAACCGAGGATTCTCCAAATCTCCATAGAAGTCTTTTTATGTTACCATTTTTAATAATTTTAATG
>Ga0066639_10004560_pt1 | contig 11785 bp, 12 predicted proteins | sample CryGeyCG2114_010_2_FD_59504 | JGI IMG/M metagenome (GOLD analysis project Ga0066639, IMG submission 59504) | Groundwater microbial communities from aquifer - Crystal Geyser CG10_big_fil_rev_8/21/14_0.10 | ecosystem: Environmental > Aquatic > Deep subsurface > Groundwater | place: USA: Utah... | reverse complement strand
GCATGGTATTTGTTTTAACTTACTGGCTACATTTTAACATGTGGGTAGTGAGCAGTTACACGTCAGTGGTTTGACAATTATAAACAAAAATAGTATCATAATCACGATTATAGAAATGCTAGAGGCAAGGAGTTATAAAGACTATGGATCTTAAAGGTAACGGTGTTGTTGTACAAGTAGAAGCTGTTCAACAGTCAGATGAATGGCTATTAGGTGCTGCCCAAGAAATTGCTAAGGCTGCTGAAGCCCGTGGCCTAGAGCTACCAGCCTTTGCTGGCGCTGTAGCTGTTGAAGGCGCTACTGACGAAAACGAAGTTGATACAACCACTGAAGCTCCTACGCCTACAACCAAAGAGGTTCTTGTTGGCCTACTCGATACTACGTCTCGTGGCTATAACGCCGTACTTGACAGTTTGAATCAAGGCCGACGCAAGAAAGATGTGTTAGTTGGTGCGTCTGATGAAAAACTAGCTGAAGAATTCGAAGCTTGGTTTACCGAAGATAAACTGGCGTATGTAACTGCTGCTCAAGAAGCAGATCCTAACATACGTTTTACTTTAGTAGCTACACCTAATGTGTTAGCTAACTCTAAAGACATTACTAAAGCCACCAAAGCTTTTGGCGAGAACCAACCATACTCAACTTACGTTTGGGATGAGCTTTACGGCAAATACAGCGCTGAACAACTTTCAGGCACTGACCCAAGTAATGGCAAGCCCGTTGCCTTTAGTCTAATTCCCGGCGCTTACACTCCCGAAATGGATGGCACTGTAGTTGAACAACGTGCTAAATTTGCTAAGCTGCAGGCCGACAACCCTGATCTAAAAGTTCCTAGCGTCCTTGATGCCGTAACTTACTGGCAAACTCTTCGGGCTCAAGGCTATCAATTAAGAGATAACTTCACCTTTGATCGAACTTATATTCGTCACTTTGACTTACCGGAACAGCGGGTCGGCAGGTGGTCGGGTGTTCCGCGCTCCTGCGTGGACTGCGGTGGCGAGCCGCGCTTGGGCTACTCGCGTGCTGGCCATCAGTACGGTGCTCGCGTGGCGGTGGGGTAAAGCCTTAAACCTTGCTACTTAATTTGTCTCTTTTCTCTCTTTATCTTTGCTTTAGCAAAGATCGAATGCAATTTTGTTAAAATAGCGACTAATAGATAAGTAATCAAAGGGTTTTATTACTTATCGGTTCCTCAAGGAATTGTAATAAAAAGCCTGGACTTCCTACCCCTTACTAGTACCTTTGTACTGTAATGCAACCATCAGTACTTCAACAGATACCACAGGCTACAAAACCAGCACCAATTCGCTGGTGCCTGTACGCTCGCAAATCAAGTGAACAGAACGAACGACAAGCACTATCTATTGAACAGCAGATTAAGGAAATGCAGTTATTAGCGGATCACTGGAACATCGAGATCAGCGAAATACGTAAAGAAAGTCATTCCTCAAAGGAATCGGGCACTCGACCAGTCTTTAATAGGCTGATCAAGGACATCCAGCTTGGCTATTTCAATGGAATTGTGACATGGGCTTCTGATCGTCTGAGCAGAAATGCCGGAGACCTGGGTATTCTGGTGGATTTAATGGATCAAAGGAAGCTAGTAGAGATCCGCACACACGGTCAAACCTTCACTAATTCGCCGAACGAGAAGTTCTTGCTTATGATCCTCGGCTCCCAAGCGAAACTGGAGAACGATAACAGAGGTCTCAATGTCATCCGAGGCTTGCATAACAAAGCTCAGAACGGCTGGCGGCCAGGCGTAGCACCAATTGGCTACTTAAATAACGGCCTTGGCGAAGAAAAGATCATCGTTGATGAGGAGCGATCACCAATCATGGTGGAGATGTTTGAGCGAGTCGCCAAACAAGCCTATACCGGCCGTGAGGTCAAAAGATGGCTGGATGACATAGACTTCCGCACCAAACATGACAAACGGCTCGTTCTAAGCCATATCTACCGAACCCTAAGGAACCCGTTCTACTACGGCGAGATTCAGTACCCTAAGACCAGCGAAACGATACACAAAGGCAAACATGTGCCAATAATCAGCAAAGAGCTGTTCGATCAGGTGCAAACCCAGCTTAGCCTAATACCTAAGACGCAATCTGGGGCTAAAGAGTTCAGCTTTACCAAGATACTGAAGTGTGGAGCCTGTAAAACAGGTGTAACGGCTGAAGAACATATGAAACGAATCAAGACGACTGGCGAAGTACGAAGATATGTCTACTACCACTGCGGTAGAGCAAATGATCTCGACTGTATCCAGCCCTATATACGAGAAACAGACCTGATGAGCGAACTACTCAAGCTCCTAGATGACCTGGAACTGGATGAAATCGGCGCACACGAGCAATTCAAGGATGAACTTGAGCGATACCAAGTGACGTGCTGATTATGTGTGGCGAAGCAGACTGGTCTGGAACTATACCAAATTATACTTAGAGATTAATTTTTCTGCCTGATTCAAGAGAAACGTCAATTCTCTCTTGATGTTTATTGGGTCCCAATCTTGGCTTTTCAGGATGACTAAGGCCTCGACTAGACTTTTTGTGTCCCTAGTTGTCTCTTTCTCTAATACACTCCATGAAAATGGTCCAGCAGGGTTAGATAGCTTGTGAATGCCATAACATAGCCAAGCTAGTCCTTTACAGCAATATTGCAAGCCCATGTCACCATAATAATCATCTGGATTTAAAGCCCACTGCATCTTAGTTTTAGACAATACGATTTGATGTCGTAAGACCTGTTCTGGTGTGATTTGCGGAAAATCGGTCGGTGAGAATATACGACCGCAGATATGTACCCAATAAGGAAAATCAAACACTGCCTGTTCTGCATCTTGTAGTCTGGCTAGCCGGCTGCGAACGGGACCGGTTTTCTTAAGTTCACTCAGATAGAAAAAGTTAATCTGCAAACGTTTTAACTTGGGATCAAGCTTAGGTAGCCACTCGCGCATTTGGTCCATTTTTTTAAAACTGGCTTTGTCTGCCAGAATGCCAACCGCGTCAACGTCGCTAGATTTACTACTAAAATCAGAAGAAATTATGGAGCCCCATAAATAGACTGAAACAAGCCCACTATCATGATAATCTTGAAACACTTGTTCCAAGACTTTCGATGCTCTTTCGATAACTTCTTTCTTAGTGTTCATGATGCCGCTGGGAAAAGAGCAGGACCGGTTCAGTGCTAGCTGAATGCGAATTTATTTCGCAAGGTCCGATGAGAAAAACCGCAGGTTTGTCTCATGTTGCGTGGCGGAGAGGGAGGGATTTGAACCCTCGATGGAGTTGCCCCCATACCACCTTTCCAAGATGGCGCACTAGACCACTATGCGACCTCTCCGTACCCGGATATTCTAACAGATTAAGACATAGGGTTTTTTACCCACACACCCTTTCGGGACGTTTCACAATCTGATTGCAGACTACTCCACTCTGAAAGGTTTAGGGGCTACATCAGCCATAGTGTAGCCGATTTCGCAACCTTTTGTATCTTGTGCGGCATCTTGATATCAGCGTACACTAAAGGTGCGAGACTTACTAAGCGGACGGTGTTACTGGGTTTTTGAGGGGTGTGGAGCCTCTTTTTTAATACAAAAATATTAGTACTGATAAACAGCGGGGTTTATTAAAAATTATGAGCAGTGAATCGAAAATTATAACTCCGAGGGGTATTGCCTAGATGGCGTTGATCGAACTACAAGAAGTATCCAAACTATACGGCTTTGGCGATGCCACGGTTTTGGCGCTGGATGAGGTTATCCTGTCCGTAGACAAAGGCGAGTTCGTGGCGGTTATGGGTCCTTCTGGCAGCGGAAAGACAACGTTGATGAACGTTATCGGGCTGCTGGACAGGCCGACCCACGGCAGTTACCTTCTGGATGGACGCAACGTTGCCAGACGGCGCCCAAACCAACAAGCCAAAGTCCGGCGCGACCGCATTGGCTTTGTTTTTCAATCCTATAACTTACTGGCCCGCCTCAGTGTTTTAGAAAACGTGGCCCTGCCGCTGGCTTACAAAGGTATGACACCGGTCCGCCGCCAAAAAAGGGCCAGCGACATACTAGAGCTTGTGGGCCTGCGCGACCGCGAGTACTTTATGCCCCGCCAGCTATCTGGCGGACAGGCCCAGCGTGTGGCCATTGCCCGGGCGTTAATAAATAAGCCCAGTATTATCATCGCCGACGAACCCACCGGTAATCTAGACAGTACCGATAGCAAAGTCGTCATGGAACTACTGGCCGACATCCACCGCCAAGGCAATACTATCCTGCTAGTCACCCATAATCCCGAGCTCACCCGTTACGCCAACCGTGTCATTTATATGCACGACGGCATGATTGTCGGCGACGAGCAAACCGCCATTGGCAACATGGCCAAAGGCGCCAGAAGAACTCATTTCCAAAGACGCAAAGTGACTGATGATGAGATTGTTGAAGGGGTATCAGCCCTGATGCGCGACGTGCCCGGTAAAGAGCTGGCATCTAAACCCAAAAAGAAAGCCAAACGAGGACGGCCGAGAACTAAAAAGCGACCGGTTGGCCGCCCTGCCGGCCACCGCCTAAAGGCGGGGTCCCGCCAGAGGCGGGAAAAGGCCAAAAAACGATGAAACCACTTCAGGTTACAGGTTACGGGTTACGGGTTACAGTTAAAAAAATCCCTGAGGCTTTGGTCTTTTGGTTCGATGACTGTGTACTGTCCACTGTTAACTGTCAACTGAAACCGGAGGTTTCTTAATGTGGAGCGGCAACTTTAAAACCGCCATTGGCAATTTACGCGCCAATAAGGGACGCAGCATGCTGACCATGATGGGGATTATCATCGGCGTTAGCTCGGTGGTTACCGTGGTAAGCCTGGGCGAAGGGCTAAAACATCAGGTTACGGGCCAGATCAACCAACTTGGCAGCAATGTTATAACCATACGTTCAGGCAAGTTGGTCGGCAACGGAAGCGGTATAGGCGGTCTTAATCTTCTGGCATTTTTAAGCACCAGCACGCTAACCGACCAAGACGTGCAAGCTATCACCAAGTTATCATCCGTCAACAGCGTTGTACCAATAGACTTCGTTGGCAGCAGCGCCGGCTCCGATAAACGCCAACTGGATAATATTTTCGTTGTGGGAACCAGTAGTAAAATGGCCGATTTACTCCACCAAAAAGTCGCTTACGGCAGTTTTTTTGAAAGCGATGACAGCACTAATAAAGTCGTCATCGGCTCATCTATCGCCGAGGAGCTACTTGATGAGCTTAACCCGGTTGGGCATTCCGTAAAAATATCCGGCGCGACATTTGTCGTACAAGGAGTTTTGGCGCCATCTTCAGGCGGTCTGTTGTCGGTAGCTCAGACCGATTTTAACTCTGCGGTATTTATGCCGCTAAAAAACGCCCGAAGCCTAACCAACGGCCGCACTAACATCCTACAAATATTGGCCAAAAGTAATGGCGATGAGCTGGATATCGCCGTCAATGACATTTCTACCGCTCTTCAAAAAACACACGGCGGCCAAACCGACTTTACGGTTTTAAAACAATACGAGCTGCTTGGGATTGCCGGCAACATTGTCAACACCATAACCCGTTTCATATCCGGTATAGCCGCCATCTCGCTGCTGGTCGGCGGCATTGGAATCATGGATATTATGTTGGTCAGCGTTAGCGAGCGAACCCGCGAAATCGGTATCCGAAAGGCCATTGGCGCCACCAATCGCCAGATCTTAAACCAGTTTCTAATCGAGGGTTTGGCCCTGACCTTGGGCGGCGGAGTAATCGGTGTTATAGCGTCCTTGATTATCAACGGCGTGCTGCGAGTTTATACCAGCTTGCAGCCGGCAATAACACTTCAAATATTTATCATTGCGGTTGGAGTCTCTGTGGCCGTAGGGATTACCTTTAGCGTTACTCCGGCCCTCAAAGCCGCCCGCAAAAATCCCATTGATGCCCTTCGTAACGAGTAGCTACCTTCTTTTCCAAAGAAGCAAATTAACCATACTTTTGTGCCGACAAAAGTATGCAAAAACTCTCGGTCTGCTGCCTCACCGTGAGTAGCTGATTGTCAAAAATAAGTTTGGCTTTGGAACTCCTTATAAAAGACCCACCCAGGGTCTTTTCTTCGTCAAACAGCCAAAGCCACCCAAGGACACTTATTTTATGACAACATCTAATCAGGGCTCGTCAGATGCCCAAATCTAACTTCAACAAACACTTGACTTGTTAAGTATTCCCTACTTTGTCTCTTTTTTGGTAATCTATAGTAAATGTCAGGAAAAGTGTCACATGACAGCGAAACCCCCGCACACGGCCAGCAAGTATTTACGGCAGGTGCTTTTATACACCGTGACTTTAGCGGAACTACCAAGATATTCTTACCTAGAAGATCTTTGATAAAAAAGTTTTTTCCTGGAGTATACGAAATGCCAGGAGGACACATCGACTTCGGCGAAGATATGGTAGATGGACTTAAGCGAGAAGTTAAAGAAGAGCTAGATATGACTATTAGTGTGGGAGATCCGTTCTTTGTCTTCACATATCATAACGAAATCAAAGGCTCCCACTCCATAGAAGAATCCTACTTTGCCAAATTTATTGAGCCTATTGACCAGATCAAGATTGACCCCGGTGATCATTTGGAATTTGGTTGGTATAGCATGACGGAAGTAGCTAATATTATGAAAATTGGACGTCCGGTGAGCGAAGATTTGGAGCTCCAAGCTATCAAAAAAGGTTTTGAGATTTTATCTGGCAAACAACTAAATTTTGGTTAAGACCTTATTTCAGTTCGGCTTTGAGTTTTTCTATTAGGTCTACTGGGGTTGGGTTGACACCGTTGGCTAGTGCTAAGTAAATACTCACAAAGTCGCCAAGTGCTACCGCCCACATCAGGTCTTCCAGTTGGCTGACGCCTTTAGGAATGTTAACGATAATTGGCGCTGGCCGGCGGCCAGACAGCAAACGGTCACTAATTTCAAAACGTTTTTGGATTTGCGGATGGTCATACTGGCTTCTAAGTTCCACCACCCCATACGGTTTTTGAATTGGGTGGCTGGTCCAGCCCATAAATTCATTATGATTAAACTCCGGATACTGATTACACCAAGCAACATTTTTAGCAGTTTCGTTGAGGCTAATCTTCCACTTGTAAGCTGCTGGAAACATCTTTGGACCACTGTAAATAACTGCTGACTTGCCGGCTAGTTCAAGCGCAATTTGTTTAGCTAGATTTTCTTTGGAAGATACATCCGGGCGCCACGACTCTACAACCTTTTTTACTATCTCGGCTCCCTGTTCTACCTGGCCCACTAGACCCTTGACCAAACCTGCCTTTTCAAATAGTTGCGCCACCGCGGAATATTGGTATCCAAAAGTAAAGCGCGGTTGGTAACCGCCCGGTAAGTTAACGAGTGGGAATCCCTGTTCTTTTGCTATTTTTTGTAGCTTTCCGCCAGAACTAATACAAACAATGCGTGGGCGTTTTGATTCCGGCAGGCTAAGAGCCTTATTGGCTATGGATAAGGTTTCTTCGGTGTTACCGGAATAGCTAGAACAAATTAATAAATAGGAATTATCCACATGTTTAGGCAAATCGTAATCCCGGACCACCTCAAAAGCTACATCGAGTCCGGGCACAGCAGACAGTGCGGTAGCCGCCAGCGCCGAGCCACCCATACCAGCTACCATAACTGCCTTGGGTAGCCAGCCGCCATCGGACCAATCAATATTAAATTTGTGAGTGTATTGGCGCCACTGTTTTTCGGCAATGCCAAGCGCATCCTGGCCGTCGCGTTGATGAATATATTTAAGGTCGTCTAACATGACCTTATTTTACATTTTTCAGTTCAGATTTTACATTTATTTATCATTTTGCATTTAACAAAATGGTTCTTATGCCTTAAAATAAAAACTAATCATTGTTAATTCATTGATAATTGAAAATTGTTAATTGATCACTACCCGCCATAGGCGGGACTTAGGGGGTGGAATGTTCGGTTTAGGCGATAACAATCAAGCTAGTAACGACAGCCAACAGTCTGGCGCAACTGCCGTACCGGGGGCAACCGACACAGTGAACTCTTTAGGCGCTGCCCGCGCTTCTTATCCACTAACACCTGCTATGCCAAGCGGGTCTTCGGCCCCAACTTTGCCCACAGTTGCCGCACCGCTAGAGACAAAACCATCCACAATTGATACTGGCTCAACAAATCAAACCCCTACCACTCCAGACAGTGGCATCAATGGCGTCCATTTAGAAAACGCCTACATTCCTGCTGACCCGCCAACCATGGACACCACCGACAATGACTCAAACTCGGCAAAACCGACTGCCTCTTCTCTACTGCAAGACAATACACAAGAAGATGGCCTGATTAAACTTAAGCAGCAAGCATTACAGAGCCTGGCGCCTTTGGTAGATCAGTTAGACCAATCCCCCGAAGAAAAATTTAAAACTACCATGATGCTTATACAGGCTTCTGATAATGCCGAGCTGGTTCACGAAGCTTACGATGCCGCCAACAAGATAGAGGACGAAAAAGCCCGTGCCAGGGCACTGCTAGACGTGGTTAATGAAATAAACTATTTCACCCAGCATCACGACGAAGAACCCGCTTAGTCTAGAAATTGTCAATCGTCACCGGTTTTGGGCAGTGGAGTAGACGAATTGTTTGGACTTGGTACAGGAGCAGGACTGCTGGTAGAGCTATCGCCACTAGACGAACCCTGTTCTGATGATTCCTTGGATGCAGCTGCCGGCTCCGGTGTCTTTTTTATCTGAGGTGTTGTTTGCGTAGAACCTGAGTCTTTATTGGATACCTCTCGGTAAGCCCAGCGTCCGGCAAGAACAACGCCGGTGGCCACAGCTAAGGCCAGCAAAAAGAAAACCAGAAGTACCGGCCAGCGCCGGCCTTCTTTCTTATGGAGTTCGTAGGGTATCGGTTGAGGCGCCGCTTGAGGCTGTTTTGGCGCCTCGACGGCGGGCTTATCTTCGCGGTTAGGACTTAAATCTACAATTCCCTCTGCCATTCCTTTAATTATACCCCCACAGGTCCTTAGGGTATAAAACTAAAGCTTAGCTAATAAATAACAAATAACTCTTGGATTTACTCCAGGAGTTATTTTTCGTCTGTAGGGGAGGACAGCCCGATCCATCAGTCGGCGGACCGGCGCGATAGGGGGGAAATCATCCCCTCCTATGGTCTTACATCATACCCATGCCGCCCATGTCGGGAACGGCAGGAGCTGGAGCGGATTTTTCGGGTACTTCTACAACTAACGCGCCCATGGTTATGGCTGTGCCGGCTACTGAAACAGCGTTTTGTACGGCTTCTTTAACCACGCGCATAGGGTCAATGATGCCAGCCGCCATGAGGTCAATCAGGCTAGTGGGCTTATTAACATCTACACCATGGCCGGGCTTGGCTGATTTAACCTGCGGCAGCCACTCGTCGGCATTTAAGCCAGCATTAGACAGCAAAATACGGAAAGGCTGTTCCAGGGAGCTTTTTAGAATTTGTTTTCCAGCTGCAACTGAATCGTTACCCTCAGCCTTGAGCGCTTTGGCCAGATTAATAAGAGTTACGCCGCCGCCGGCTACAATTCCCTCTTCCAAAGCTGCCTTAACTGCGGCAACAGCGTCATCAACCCTAAACTTCTTTTCTTCAATTTCGGTTTCGGTAGCGCCGCCAACTTTAATAACTGCTACTTTGCCCGAAAGTGCGGCACGCCGCTTTTCCAAGTTTTCTTTGTCGTACTCTGAAGTTGCCGCTTCAATCTGTTTATTGATTTGGTTAATGCGGGCTTTTACCTCGGCGGCAGAACCGCCGCCCTCAATTATGGTAGTCTCGTCTTTGGTGACGATTACCTTGCGGGCGCTACCAACCATAGCCAGTTCGGCATTTTCGAAGGTATAGCCTCGGTCTTCGGTAATAACATTGCCACCAGTCAGGATGGCAATATCTTCCAGGATTTCTTTACGGCGGTCACCAAAAGCCGGAGCCTTAACGGCTACGGTATTGAACACTCCCTTTAAGCGGTTAAGAATTAATGTCCCCAGGGCTTCGCCTTCAACATCGTCGGCAATAATCACCAAGTCTTTTTTGCCAGCTTGAGCCAGTTTTTCCAACACCGGCAAAAACTCTTGTACGGAGCTGATTTTTTGGTCGGTAATCAAAATGGCCGGCTTATCGTAAACGGCTTCCATCCGGGCGGTATCGGTAACCATGTAAGGGCTTACGTAACCTTTGTCCATGGTAAAACCTTCCACGACTTCACTCTCCAGCGCCAGTCCCTGGCCCTCTTCTACGGTTACTACGCCGTCTTTTCCAACTTTATCCATAACCTCGGCAATCAGGTCGCCAATCTCGCTGTCACCAGCGCTTATAGTGGCAACTTCTGCGACACGGGATTTTTTGCCGGATATAGATTCGCTCATGCCCCCCAATTTAGCCAAAACATCATGAGCAGCCGCTTCTAAGCCCTTGCGAAGTAGTATCGGGTTGTGGCCAGCGGCAATCAGCTTATTGGCTTCATATAAGATATGGTAGGTCAAAATCGTAACGGTGGTGGTGCCATCACCCGCTACGTCGTTCATCTTGCTGGCGGCCTGTTTTATAAGTTCCGCGCCGACCTTGTAGCCCAGCGTCTCATCATCTACGTCCCCAAGTTCAACCCCCTTGGCAACGGTTACGCCGTCGTGTGTAACGGTGGGGTTGCCGTAGCTTTTGCTAATAACCACATTGCGGCCTTTAGGACCCATTGTGGTCTTTACGGCGTCGTAAAGCACCTGCGCGCCGCCTAAAACCCGGCGGCGGGCATCATCATCATAAAATACTTTTTTACTCACTTAAAAACTCCTTTGTCGTTAATGATCAATGTTCAATGTGGCAATGTTCAATGAATGGGCAATGCTATTAATGCGTTGAATTATTGGTTCATTTCTACATTCATTTGTCCATTTGTTCATTGAGCATTTGTCCATTATTTACTTAACGGTAGCTAATATGTCTTCTTCTTTAACCAGGATGTATTCGGTGCCATCCAATTTGATGTCGGTGGTGCTGTAGCTCTTATAAACGATCCGGTCGCCAACCTTGATCTCTTTAATTTTTGAGCCAACTTTTAGCACTTTAGCCACTTTTGGTTTTTCGGCCGCTTTATCGGGCAAGTAGAGACCGCTTGCTGTCTTGGTAACAGCTTCTTCTTGTTCGGCCACAACCCAATCAGCCAATGGTTGCAATTTTGCTTGTGATGAGTGTGTCGAATTCACTGCCATTTTAACTCCTCCTTTACCCACCAAAATTTCTTTGAAATTTCAGGCGGGTGAATTTATTTCTGCCCCAGCAATATTTACTGAGGTCGCTAGCACTCATAATATACGAGTGCCAAAATATCTGTCAAGTAGTTCGGAGTAATTATTGACAACGTTCCTGAGCTATTTTAGTATTAGCCAATCCAGTCGTCCCTGGCTGGGAACCTGTAACCAACGACAGACGGGACTTCTCTGATGAGTTCTAGGTCCAATGAGATGCCCTACCCCTACGGGGTCTTCCCCTCGGCGAGCGATGGCGCTTGCTGCGTCATCGAGCTCAGGCCGAGAGAGCACTCCCTCATGCAAACGCACGAGGAGAGGCTTCTGAGGGAGGTGCTGGAGCACGATCCGCGTGTCAAGGGGGTGAGGATCGAGCCGCGAAGCGAGCGCCGCTACATCGTCGTGCGCTTGTGGAAGGATGTGTCCACCGAAAGCGGCTTGAACACGGTGTGGGGACACCTGCAGGAGCTCTTCCCCAAGCCCG
>Ga0066639_10004555_pt1 | contig 11796 bp, 8 predicted proteins | sample CryGeyCG2114_010_2_FD_59504 | JGI IMG/M metagenome (GOLD analysis project Ga0066639, IMG submission 59504) | Groundwater microbial communities from aquifer - Crystal Geyser CG10_big_fil_rev_8/21/14_0.10 | ecosystem: Environmental > Aquatic > Deep subsurface > Groundwater | place: USA: Utah... | reverse complement strand
GCTGACAATTGCCACATCGGCATAATCACCGCGGCCACAAAACCACCCACCAAAATTCCCAAAATAATCATAATAATCGGTTCAATTAAAGTGGAGAGATTGGCTACCGAATTATCAATTTCCCGACCATAAAATTCCGTTAACTTTTCTAAAACATCTTCTAATTTGCCGGTTTCCTCGCCCACACTCATCATCTGCGAAACTAAAACCGGCATATATTTATTGGCCACAATACTGTCAGCCAAAGAACTGCCTTCATCAACATCAATAATAGTTTGATCCAACATTTGTTCATAAACAGAATTGCCCACTACTCGCCTGACTACTCGCAAGGCCTTGGAAGCCGGCACCCCGCCTTTTAAGAGAGTATTTAAACTTCTGGTAATTCTCACCACATAAACATTGGTGGCAATTTTGCCAAAAACCGGGATTTTTATTTTAAATAAATCAAAAATTCTGCGACCTCTGGTAGTTTTTTTAATGGTATATAAAAAACTCATAACCACTACCGCTATGGCCAAAAACAAGAGATGCCAATAATACCTAAAAAAATCGGAAGTGCCAAGTAAAATTCTAGTGATCAGTGGCAACCTCACTCCGGATTCTTTCAATATTTGAGTCATTTGCGGTACCACAAAAATCATAACCACCACCCCGACTATAAATAAGCCAGATAAAATAAAAGTTGGATAAATCATAGCCCCCTTAACCTTGGCTTGAAGATCATAATCTTTTTCCTGTTGATCAGCCAAATAATTCATCACCTCTCCCAAACGACCGGAGGTTTCACCGGAAGCCACAATATTAGTATAAAAATCACTAAACACCCGGGGATAAATAGCCATCCCTTGAGAAAGTTTGGCTCCACCATTAACTTCATCGGCAATCGATGAGATCACTGTTTTAAAATATTTGTTATTGGTCTGTTTAACTAAAATCCGTAAAGCTTTAACAATAGGCAAATTAGCATCTACCATCACCGATAATTGACGGAAAAAAATCACCTTTTCCTTGATTTTAACTCGATTCAAAAAACCTAAAAGTTGAGACTCTAAATCTCGAGCCCCTTGTTTTTTAATATTAATAATCGATAAACCTTTTTCTAACAACAAAGTGGCTACCACATCTTCGGAGATAGCATCAATCACCCCTTCGATTAATTGATTATTATTGTTTTTCGCCTTATAAGAAAATAATGACATTTAATTTGAATTATTTTAAAGCTGACTCCAAGGCTTTGCGGTCAGTGGCATTATCTAGAGCATCAGCTCTGGTAATTTTGGAAGTTTTGACTAAATCTGAGAGGGCATAATTAAAGGAAATCATCCCCTGACCCCTGGAAGTTTGGATAATATTATCAATGCTAGAAATATTACCATTTAAAATAACAGATCTCACCGCTTCATTGACAATCAAAACTTCCTGAACTGCCACCACTCCGCCGCCAATTTTGGGAATAATTTTCTGACAAATTACGGCCTGCAAGGCGGTAGCTAGCAGATCACGAATCCGCTCCTGATCAAAATCCGGAAACATATCCAAAATTCGAGCCACAGTATTGGAGGTGGAATCAGCGCTGATAGTACTAAAAACCAGCGAACTCCCCCGAGCTATCTCCAAAACAGCCGGGATAATTTCTGGTTTGTTGATTTCTTCTAAAAATAAAATATCGCCGTCTTCTTCTTCAAAATATTTAAGCGCCTCTTCATAGGAATTGGTGTCCAACCCCACCTCTCTTTGTTCAATAATACTTTTATGGTTGGTAAAAATATATTCAATCGGATCCTCAATGGTAATAATATATTCTTTTCTAGTTTGATTTATTTCCTCAATTAAAGAAGCGATAGTAGTTGACCGGCCAGAACCAAAGGGGCCGGACACGATAATTAAGCCGTTTTTGGTTTTCACTAAATCAGTTAAAATGGGATTTAATTTTAAAGATTGTAAAGTTGGAACTTGAAAGGGAATGTATCGCAAAGACACAGATAAAACCCCCCGCTGATAAAAAATATTAATTTTAAACCTTAAATTATCATCAAAATTATAAGCCAATACAATCTCCCGATTAGTGGTTAATTTCTTTTTTTGGTCGGCAACTAATAAAAAATCAACTAATTCTTGCATAAACTCCTGAGTCACTACCGGCTGATCGTCTAAAGACAATAAATTATCATCTATGCGTAAAATCGGGTTATTGCCCACCGAAAAATGAAGATCCGAAGCTCCGCGCTTGACTGCCTCCGTTAAAATATTTTTAATCGTTAATTCTTGACCAACTGACATAAAATTAAATTTAAAAGCGAAAATTATTTTTTGACCAGTTTATTAATTTTGGCGACCACTTCCGAAGGCATAAAATGAGCTTTAATCAAATAATCCACCGCCCCCAATCTTAACCCCTTCTCCACATCCGCCTTCTGACTTAAATTTGTCAAAAGAATTACCGGAATATCTTTTAAATTTTTGTCCTTTTTAAGATTTTCCAAAACCACAAAGCCGCTTAGTTTGGGTAAAATTAAATCCAATAAAACCACGGCTGGGCGTTTTTTGGCCACCAATTCCAACCCCTTTTCACCATCATAAGCCACATAAACTTCAAAGCCCTCCAGTTCAAATTTAGTTTTATAAAGATCGGCCAAAAAAATATCATCCTCAATAATTAAAATAGGGGTACTGTTTTTTTTAAGCATAATTATGTATAAATTTTATTAATAATTATCAACTAATAGAAGCTCTCATTATTTCTTCAATCGTGGTAATCCCTTTCAGTCCCTTAATAATACCATCTTGCATCAAAGTTACAAAACCCTGCTTTTTCATCAAATCCCTCACCTCATCCATCGTAAAATCACGAGCAATTAAATCCCTAAATTCTCTGTTAATTTCCAAAATTTCGGCAATTACTGTTCGTCCCACATAGCCGGTCTGACCACATTCTTCGCACCCCGCCCCTTTATAAAACACATATTTGCCGCCAAAATCCTTGAGATATTCCGCGGGTATGTTTTCGATTTCTTTTATCACAACTTTTTCAGCTGATGATGGCAACTTGAATTCCTGTTGGCATTTGGGACAAATTTTTCGCACTAATCTTTGCGCCATTAAGAGATTTAAAGTGGAGGCCAACAAAAAAGCCTCGCCTTTCATATCAATTAAGCGTGGAATCGCGCCCCAAGCGCTATTGGTGTGCAAGGTCGAGAAAACCAAATGACCGGTTAAACCGGCATGCACCACCAACTGAGCGGTGTCGTTGTCTCTGATTTCTCCAACCATAATAATATTAGGATCCTGACGAAATAAAGCTCGTAAACCGGAAGCAAAGGTAAACCCGTTTTCCGGGCTAATTTGTGATTGATTAATCCCTTCAATATAATATTCAATGGGATCTTCTAAGGTGGTAATATTAGTCCCCTCGGCATTTAGCATGCTTAAGACCGAATAAAGAGCGGTGGTTTTACCGCTACCGGTAGGACCGGTCAAGAGAAATATGCCATGAGGTCTAGCAATATTATTTTCAATTATTTTTATATGATAATCACTAAAACCTAACTCCGTTAAATTGGGCACCCCGGCCGAAGTGTCTAAAACTCTCATAACTACCTTTTCGGCATTAAGCATAGGGAAAACTGAAACCCGCAAATCTATATCATTGCCATTTAATTTTATTCTAATTCGGCCATCCTGGGGCTTTCTAGTTTCATCCAATTTTAAATTAGCCAAAACTTTTATTCTAGAAACTACCGCATTATATAAATAATCAGGCAAAGTAATGGTGGTATGCAGGGCTCCATCTACCCTATAACGCACCCGCCCCTCTCGGTGCTTGGGCTCAATGTGAATATCCGAGGCGCCACCTTCCACCGCATGTCTGATAATCACCGAAACAATTTTTGCCACCGGCGCCGATTTTATCACTTCCAGATTGTCGGTGGTTTCATCTAGGCCAATTAATTCGGTTTTTTCACCTTCGCTGAATTTTTCCCTAGCTGATTCCAAAGCGGTGCCCAATTCTTTTTTAAACCCGCTATACTGTCTAAAAATATCATAATAATCATTTAGAGAAATAGCAAAATAAGTGGGGTCAAGTCCTTGTTGACCGGCTAAAAATTCAATAGCTTCCTGAGCCATAAAATCTTGAGGGTTGACCATACCGACTTTAATCTGATCGTCGGCTCGCTCAAAAATAACCATCTCATAATTTTTGGCTACTTTCTGGGGTAATAAATTTAATACTTCCGGTTCCACTTTTACATCCGTCAAACTAATTGATTCCATATTAAAAACTTGACCTTTGATTTTAGCAAATTCAGTCGCCGAAAAAATATTTTTTGATATCAAAACCTCTTCCGGAGTTTTATCTGAAAGTTCTATTTCATTTTCTACTTCTAAAAGTTGTTCTGGAGTAATTAAACTTTTTTCCAATAGAAACTTTTTTAGTCTTAATAATTTATTTTTATTATCCATTAATTATTGTTTTTTAGGTATAAAAGGGTCGCCCCGATACAGATTTTGTTCGTTAATTGACAGTGGCCACTGGCCATATTGGATTAATTTTTCCAGTTTTGACATCACATCTTTTTTTAACTCTTGATCAACAGTGATAGCCGAATAAGGCGAAGATACTGGCTGATACTCACTACCAAATAACAATTCTTTGATTGCCGGCCAAAAAAACCAGATAGATGCTAAAATTATTAGCAGTAATATAACTACCTCTATTAAATTTTTATAGATGTTTTTGTTATTTAAAATCATAATCTTATTTAAGCGGGTAATAGTAAGTGACCAGTTCTAATTTATATCCAATTTCATCAGGTCTAAAACTGATAGATCTGACATCAAAAATAAGCAAGCTAGATTCTAGGGCGGCAATAAATCGGCCAAAATTATCATAATTATTACCATTAGCACTGGTTACCTTCATGGCCAAATCAACCCGTTTAATATTGCTATCACTACTGACATTGGCCGAGGATTCATTGGCAGAAATATTGTCCGCCACAAAACCATGACTGCTGGCCAAAGTGGTTAGTTGAACTAAAATAGAGGGCAAATCAAAATCGTTGGGCAAAGCCAGATTTAATTTATGATCTTCCTCTGGAGTAAACTCTATCAGCGTGCTGGAATATTTACTTAAATAATCACTATCAACTTTTAACTGATCAACCTCGGCTTGCAAAACTGCCAAACCTTGATCTTTATCGGCTTTAATTTTTAATTTAGGAATAATCACCCAATAATAACCGGCGACAAATACGATAATAGCCACCAAAATTAAGACTACTTTAAAATATTTATTTAAAGCTTCGGCATATTTATTTTGGGGTTCAGGAATATTATTATCTTCAATAATTTCACTGATTTCATTTATTTCTGGCATTGGCAATTGTTAATTATAAATTTATTTATTAATTATCAGTTTGATAAAAAACACCATCTTTTAAAGCTAAATTAATTTCAAATTTCACCCCCTTGATCCCCGATTTATTATCACTAAACACTTCTAAATCACTAACTTGGACTTGACTCACAAAATCAGCGGCCTTTTTGAAGGCGGTTATTTGTTGAGCGGCCTGACGATAACTGTCAGCAATTTTGGCTTCAATCGTGGAACCACTGCCGATAGTAGCTACCGCCGGTAGAGAAAACTTACCGGAAGTATCAGCTGTAAATTCAGTGTAATAAACATCATCTAAGGTATAGCGCTCCAATAAACTAAAAAATTTAGTCCAATAAATATGTTTTTGCAATAGCTTATTAATTACTAATAATTTATCTTGTAATCTAATATTTTTGTCTTGTAAATTTTTAAATTGACTAATATAAGTTATTAAATTTTCTTTGTCTTGGTTAAGTTTAGTGGTTTTGTTTGCCAGGTCTTTTTGTTGTTGATCAATTAAAGTATAAATGGCCGTGATCATTAGAGCCGGCAAAATTATAGCTAATAAAATACTAATAATCTGTTGACTACTTTTGGGATATTTTCTAAACAACAATTCCTGGGGGATAAGATTAATATCCAATTTAGATTTTTGGGCTTTGGGCGCCGAGTGAAATTTTTCTTTGGTTTTTTCTAAAACTTTTAGGGGCTGAGTGGCTGGGGGGGCCGGTGGCACCGGCAGTTTTTTTTCTATTTCTTTTTTATGTATTTGAACTGGTTTAAATTTGTTTGGCTGGCGAGCAAAGAGATTTTTCAACAAAGCAAAAAATCCCCAACTCTTCTTTTTTGAGCCAACATTATATTTAAAATCAACTTTTAAATTTGATGGTTTAGGCGGTTCCAAAGATGGTCTAGCGGCGACGGCTGGCTTAGGTGGTGAAATTGGTAATGGCATTTTAGGGGCTTGAGGTAACCTCGGTGAACGAGTAAATAATTTTTTAAAACTAGCCCAAAAACCCAAACGAAATTTCTTTGGTGGAGTTTTAAATTTATAATCAATTTGAGTTTTAACTGGCCTAACTGGTGGTACAAAAGATGGTTGGGCGGGCACTGGTTTGGCTGGGCTAGTTAGTTTAATTGGCGACTGAGCCGGACCCATAGACCTAAAAAAATTAGTTGTTGGTTTAACTACTGACTGAGCGGGTGATGCTGGATATTTAATTTTTTGGTGGTTGGCAGTTTCTAACATATCCATCCGAGGTCCGAAGTTAGGCATCTTGGCAATTGGTGTTGGTTTTATTTTTTGGCCAAAAATTTCTGACCATAATGATCTTGGTGGTTTGGACGGCTTAACCGGAATTGGCGGTTTGGCACTTTGACCAGGAGAGAGATCAACAGTAAAAATCTTGGGCTTTTTGGCGGCCCGCAAAACTTCTTTCTTTTCTTTATCTCGCATTTCTTCTGGTAAAAGGTTGATATTTGACATATTCACTTCGCTAAATTTAAAATTAAAAACTGAAAAATTAAAACCAAGGTGTTCGCTCTGCTCACAATTTTATAAATAAATTATTGCGAAGCCATACTAATATTTTGCATTTTTTATTTTTCATTTTTAGTTTATTTACTCAATATCTCTCATTGACAAACCAATAGACACCGCAAACTTAGAACCTAAACGATCTAAAATCGGTTTTAATTCAGTGGGAAAAATTACTCTAGCCCAGGGATCACCAACATAAGTATTGATATTTAAAACTTTGGAAAGATATCCGGATAAATTGCCCAAAAGCGCAGAGCCGCCGGTTAAAATAATTTTCTCCACTTTTTTCTTGTTCTGTTCCTGATAAACATTAAGCGTGTATTTCATTTCATTTAAAATCGGCGAAAAAGATTTTTCAACGGTCTGAGGCAAAGAATTATCAGATGATTCTGAACCCAAAGACAAATCCTGTTTAAATTGTTCGGCGCGATCAAAATTAACATTCAAACTATTGGAGATGGCTCTGGTAATCATAGTTCCACCCATTTCAATACTACGACTCAAAACCGGAATACCTTTTTCTATAATCGCGATACTGGAAGTGCTAGCTCCCAAATCCACTAACATAATCACTGATTTATCATTGCCGACCAATGATCTAATTAGGGCGAAGTTTTCGGTTTCCAAACTAAGTAAGGTCAGGCCGGAGACATTAAAAGTATCCACATATTTTTTAACCAAACTTCGACTGGCTCCAGTCAAAAGAATTTTTAAATTTTTTTGGGATTTAGAAAAAATCTTGGGAGTGGGTTTGTTCTGCTGGTTTTCACCGTAACTGTCTTGATAGTCTGATACCTTGCGACCATCACCGTCCTCTAATTCTTCAATAATTTTCCAATCTAAAATTATATCTTCCAAGGGCATCGGGATAATTTTTTTGGCTTCCCAACTCACCGCGGACGCTAACTCTTTTTTGGGTAAATTCGGCAAATTCAAAATTGAAGTAAAAACCGAAAAATTAGGCAAAGCGGCAATCACCTTTTTGGAGGTGGTGCGAGATTTAGCGCAAATCTCATTAATAATATTAGCCGTGCCAGTCGGATCATCAATTAGACTTTTAATTTCACCCGGTTTTCTTTCGATAAAACCATAAGTCACCAGTCTAGGCCGACCCTTAAAATTGACCAATTCAACCACTTTAATTGAGGAGGTTCCGATATCAATGCCTAGATAACTGGATTTTGATGAAAATATGCTCATGGTGATTTTTGAATTTAAAATTTATGTTTAATTTTATTTCATCCCCTCATTTTTAACCCCTCCAACCTCCCCCTGACTACCATGCCTCCGGCAGACAATCCGGTAGGCAGGCCTGTCTGCCGATAGGCAGGCTTCAAAAGTGGATGATTATCCCGATCCATCCCCTACTTTTAAAGGAGGGGCTAGGGGTGGTTAACGATATTATAAATTAACCCCTCCAACCTCCCCTTCAAAAGGGGAGGATTCTATATCTTTACCAATAAATCAATACGAGAAATCTCTGATGACCGGTAGTCCAGCTACAAATCCACTCAAAGCTTTGGGCGGATTAGCCGTCAACCGACCATCATAAATAATCCGTTCCGAACCCTGCAAAATTTCGGCAAAAGTACGTCCAAAATCAAAGGCTTTGGCAACCACTAATCCCAAAACGGTCAATGGATTATTAGATTCACCGGAAAAAAACACTCCGCAACCGTTTTTAATATATTTATGATAATCAGGATCAGGTAAAGGTTCTAACTTGGTACAAGTGTTGCCATTACCCAAAACCATAAAAGCTCCGGCCACATTTTCCACATTGGGATTAATTATCACATCCCCTTTTACAATCCAAACCACGGAAGCTAATTGGTTTAATTTTGTAGGTGTAGCCGAAAGATAGATAATATCTTCCCCAATTGTTAAATTTCCGTTCACAACTATTATACCATTTCCCAAGGTATTTGCGCTAGTGTTTTCAAACCGAATGGGAGTATTAATTTCTAAATTGCCGTCAAAATAATAAACACTTCCGTTTAAAGCCACACCTTCTGGATCACTCCAATTAATATTATTGAAATTAATCACAGTTTGACCATATTTGTTGCGAGTTCCTGTAGTTGTTCTAATCATACCTGTTACATCAATTTTGCCTAAAGCATTGCGATAAATACCATTGCTATTGTTTTCTAAGCTCCCGACTTCCACACCTTGGACTAAGTCTTCACAATTTTGAGATTTAACATTGGCATTAATGTCTTGGGCGACAATACAATAAGTGGCATTTCTACCCTCCACACCGGCTTTTTGTTTGACCCAGTTAGGAGTATAAATTGACCCATAAAGTGTTTGCAACCAGGGAAAGACAATATAACTATTACCAAATTTAGGATTAAAATGTAACCAACCAGCTCCTATTAAACCGCTGTTGTCTCCATTCCAAGCCCAACCTAATAAACGACCATCACTCAAATTTCGATTCACGCCATAGAGTTCTAAGGAAGTACCGACATCAGCTTGACAATCATCACAAGTAGTTCTACCGGATTCAATGGTGCATTTTTTACAAGCAGTATAAAGATAACTACTGCCACCCACTACAAATTTTTTAGCATTTGGGTCTTGGGGATCTGTTGGATAATCCGTACCACTGAAATTAGTCTGAGCAAAACAGGTATTGCATTGTAAATCTTCGATAGTGCAAGTGATATTCTCACAATTTTCTGGATTATTGGCTGGGTTAGCGTCATCACAGGTAGCACCATTAAAACAATTTACCCCGTCTGGGTCTACACAATCACCGGTCCAAACTAAACACACGGTTTTACAATCATAACAGGCCTCACCTGTGCCAGGTGGTATACTACCAGCAGTCTCCCCGCGACGAAATTTAATCCAACCGTCATTGCCTAGGGCACAAATTTTCGCCCAACCGGATATTTTACCGGTCGTGCCATCTAATTTCGTAGGGTCACTACCAGGATTCGTAGGGTCATTATCAGGCACAGTCCCGGGGCATTCACTGCTATTGTTAGTACAATCATCACCAAAACACACCCAGCCGACATTTTCCGACCAAGCATAACCGGTAATGTTGTTGCCAGCATCTATTTTGACACCATAATCTTGACCATTAGAAATGCAAGCACTAGGATCAAGCAACTGACAATTATCGGAATTAAGCGAAAACCAGCCGTAGTTTTCCGACCAAATCCAACCGGCGAATTTGAAAGTGGTGCCTTCTGATTTGGCTGATTGAAAGCCATAGCCAAATAATCCAATTACACCAATTAAGGTGATAATCAGAATAATCAAAATCGGTTTTATTATTTTAGATATTAAGGACATCAAAAATTAAATATTAAAACATTGTAAATCAAAATACATTTTTACTTTTATCATTTATTTCTAAAATTAAACAGATTAATAAATTACTCTCCAATTATAATTATTACCAGAATCTTTCGCGCAAACTTCTAGAGTATCCTTCACCCCTGAGAGCCCCTTGATAAACCATAATGTTCCCCTTAAAGAAGCGTCGCAGTCAGGGGGGGATGTTAAAGTACCTGTCAATCTAATAGATTTTGTGGTTATGTCGCCAGAGGCAGTAATATTATTATAAGAAGTAATATTGTCTGCTTCCAAACTATCAGCCAATATTCCACCAATAACTTGCAATTTACGTGATGGACTAGCTGTACCAATACCAACACTACCATCATTTTTAATAGTCATTCTTTCATTACCACCATTACTACCATTGTAAAATTTTATATCCCCTGATTCTCTATTAGTCAAATAAACATCATTTCCAAATAAACTAAAATTAGCTCCATCAGTGGAGGTATCACCGCTGATGCTGTGATGTAAAAATATTTCTGCCTTATTATCATCAACACTTTTAACATCTAACTCTGATACTGGACTCGCTGTCCCAATACCTACTTTACCACCAAGTTTAGTAGTACCATTAGCCAAATCAAATTCTAATAGACTATTCACAACTTGACTAGTATCTGTTTGTGAACCCATTTTTATAATGCCATTATTCATATGTATAGCAAAAATTCTGTTATTCGCTGTCCCATCTCTTTCAACTATCCCTAATATAGGCCAATCCGCCACAATATTTACCCTAGCTATATCATCTACTGCTGTATTAGTAACGCTTAATGTGGTACCAGATAATGGTATTTCGGTAAGTGGATGGGAACTGGGGGTAATTGTCCCAATACCAACACTACCATCATTTAAAATTGTTAATTTTTCTGAACCATTAGTATAAAACCTATGAACACTAGCGCCATAATAAATAGGCGCAGTTTCACTGGAACCACCTTTAACATAAAGATCATTATAACCAACAAGTGAATTAATATCTTTTAAATCACCTTCGCCACCAAAACCACTGGCTCCTAATTTAATATTTCCAGCCACTTGTAATTTTTCACTTGGACTGGCTGTCCCAATTCCGACATTTGTACCATTATCATAAATACTTGAATTGCCTAATGTAGTACCATTTGGAGTAAATTTTGTCACATAATTAGTTGTTCCACTGCCCGCAATGCCACTAGCTGATTGCCAAGTAGCTAAACCAGTACCATCAACAGATGTTAAAACTTTATTAGCACCTGGGGTGCCACCAGTTATTTTTATAGTACCACCAATAGATAAATTTCCATTTGAACTATCTAATTCCATTCTTGTTGTATAAGAACTATCTCTATCCCTCCATTGATACTTATCTCCAGCATCAAATACCATATTTTTCCCCAAACCTGATTGAAGTTGTATTCTATTAGCATTACTTATACTAAACAATTCACCACTTCCAAATAAATCTCCTCCTACACTTAAACTATCAGTGGTGGTAACATTATTGAATTTACCATAACCATCTACTGTTAAATTA
>Ga0066639_10004554_pt1 | contig 11800 bp, 8 predicted proteins | sample CryGeyCG2114_010_2_FD_59504 | JGI IMG/M metagenome (GOLD analysis project Ga0066639, IMG submission 59504) | Groundwater microbial communities from aquifer - Crystal Geyser CG10_big_fil_rev_8/21/14_0.10 | ecosystem: Environmental > Aquatic > Deep subsurface > Groundwater | place: USA: Utah... | reverse complement strand
AGGAATTAATTCATGGAAAATTCAAAAATAAAAATTATTCCACATTCCAGAAAGTCCTTATTTTTCTTTTTTCTTTTGTTACTGTTCCAATTTGTGAAGAATTAATATTTCGCGGGCCAATCCTTTTACTGATTCAACATGATCAGTTGGCGTTATCGTTAGCGGGAACACTTATTTTAGGGTCTTTTTTTGGCGTTCTTCACAAGGATAGAGATTATTCTTGGCTTGATTGTTTATTTATCGCATTTGCCGGTATATGTTTAGGCCTCATTACAATAGCATCAGTCTCTTTGTATCCGGCAATAATCGCTCACAGTTTTCACAACGGCGATGCGTTTTTGCAAACCTATAATCAAAATTATAGAAGAATAAAAAACAAATATGCCACGTTGGTGCAGCGTTAAAACGCTGCTTTTTAATTTCTTAAAACCATGCTAAAACCAAAATCCACAGAATTATCCTTTGCAAAATAATAAATTTGTGACATGGTAAGCTCATATAGTTTTTTTCCAAAGGAGACGGGAGGTGCGTTTAAGTAAAAAGTGGATTGATAAATTAGTGACATTGCCTGAATCAGGAATGGGATATCAAGTTGTCGATGTGCATTTAAAAAACGGAGCGATTATTAAAAAAATCATTATAGTTAATTGCTGTATACTTATAAATCAAAACAATTTATCTTTTTCTGAAAACGATATTCAAGACATAGAATTACATAAACAGTAGCGGCTTAGCCGCTTTTTAATTATTAAAATCATAAAAGTCTAAATCTGCCTAATTTTTCTCAAAAAACATTCAATAATTACACTCGTTTATTTTAATTGACTTTATTACCAAAGGGAGTATGTTTCATTTAAGTTTTGTTCCTTGAAAAAGAGGGAAAATGATTAGAAAAACTTGTTTTTTTATTGTTATCTTCTTGACGTTGTTTTTTCAGTCGACAAGCACTTTTGCTCAGTTTGGTAAGAATCAAGTCATTTGGGAAAAGACAACCTGGAATTTTTACAAAACTGCGCACTTTGATTTCTATTTTTCTTTAGACATTAAGGATGAAGATATCCAGAAAAATTTTACCGAATTGACGTCCCATCTCGAGGGTTCTTATGAATATTTGAGTGTTACACTCAACCATGGATTGAAAAAGAGGCCGATTGTTGTTGTTTCACGAACGCACAGTACTTTTGAAGCCCTTCATTTGTCCGGGGATCAATTTATTCCCGAAGGAGTTGGCGCTTATGCTCTTCCTCGAGGTTCGAGGCTTTTGCCCGATTCAGACATGTTGCTTGCGATTAAGCCGGATTTTTTGCCGGTTTTGAATCGATCTATTTATACTCATGAATTGGTGCATATTTTTCAGTTCGATATGATCGGATGGAGTTTTATTGGACGAGCAGTAGGTGTGGATCCGATTGAGCAGTGGCTTTATGAGGCTACTGCGGATTTTCTAGCCAATAAATATGCCCCTTATTCGAGGGATGATATTAGAAAGATGCAGCAACGTGTAGCGGCGGCAAATGTAAAAAATCCCCAAATGGGATTGCCTACTTTAGAAATGCTCACCAGAGGACAAGCTAACCCATATGCTCTTGGAGCTATGGTGTTCATGTTTTTGGAAGAAAGATATGGAGAAGAAGTTACCGTAAAGATTATTACGAGTATATTCAAACAGCGGGGACAAAAGTTTTTAGATCTTTTGTCTGATGTTTCAGAAGGGGAATTTTCAAGCCCCGAAAATTTTGATCGCGCTCATCGCGATTATTGGGCGGGCAAATATGCTAAGGATTCTCTGGAGCGGCCCAGGCCTTATCAGAAAACACAAAGTGTTAATGGTCGACAAGTAATTAAAAAGCCGTATCCTTATCCTTTAACTTCGCCGGCGGTTTCACCTGATGGCAACTCTGTTGCATTTTTGACCTATAACCCTAAAAACGGAATTGTTTTGGGAGTAGCCCCGACATTACCGAGAAATGATCCGGCATATATTCCTCAATCTGAACGAAGGACGGAGTGGGTATTGGGAAAGGAAGTGGCGAGCAAAGATTCGCCTTTGCAAATTTTGACCACTTTTATGCCTCCCAAGCATTATGAATATATCATTGGCCAAGAATTGAATGTTTGGCCGTTTAATGGTTCAGATCTTGATTGGTGGCAGGATTTTGATTGGTCAAAGGAAGTAAAAGATGTTGTTTATGAACTGAAAAAAGCTCAACAAAATCTTTTCCAATTGAAGGAGGAGTCTCCGATAGAATCCGCTGAAGAAGAAATTGGTGATCAACTTATAAGGATTGCCATCTTTGAAGAGGAAATAAAGACTCTTGAAAAAAAACTCGTAGACCTAAAACGGGTGCCGAAAGTGAGCAAGATCGCTTTCTTTGCCCGCAAGAACAGGGATCACACACTGTTTATTATTGATGCCAACACCGGTAAATTTATTCAAGAAGAAGAAATACCTCTAGATCAGTCCTTTTCTCCGAATTTCAGTACTAACGGATTGGTTGTATATTTTTCCGCTGCGAGGAATATACAACGAGATATTTATTCTTTAAATCTTAAAACTCACGAATTGAAAAATCTGACTAATGGCGGCACCTTTAACAGCGCTCCACGGGTTTCTCCTGACGGAACCAAATTGGCTTATGTTGTTTTTGACGGTGGTTTTCAAAAATTGTTCTTATTGAATCTTTTGAACGACACAAAAGAACAATTAACTTTCGGACGTTGGAATGACAACTCTCCAAGTTGGTCTTCTGACGGAACAACGCTTGTATACACCTCGGATGAGAGAGATGAAATTTGGAATTTGTACACGATTGATTTAGAAACAAGAGTTAATAAGCAATGGACGGAATATTATGGAGGAGTTTTTACTCCAAAATTTGTTTCTGTTGAAAAAGATAGAGTGATTTACTCTTCTTATTTGGAAGAAGATCAGTTTCAAAATTATATTTATCCTAATTTTGAATTATTTGACGCTTTGCTTAAGGAAGAGCCAGTCAGAACGGCTGTCGTTGAAAATAAAAATGAAAATATGGAATTGGCCTTTCGAAGTCAAGAAGTAGTGAGTGAACAACTGGATCAAAATCAGTTGGATAATCCTCAAAGTCCGCCAGCGCGGTGGAAATTCTATGGTTCCAATGTGAATATCGGAACCAGTAGTTATTGGGGAATTTTTGCAAGTTCCCAGTTTGCAGTTCAAGATGTATTGGCAAACAGAACTCATTTGGGACTATTTTTCCAACAAGGAGACTTTCGATATATTGATTATACATATACTGATCGTTCACGACGTTGGGGTTTGGGGGCCAATTTCAATCATTCAAAGTATCCTTTTTATTTTTTTCTGCGAGACTTTAACGGACATCCTCGTTATCCTGAACCGGATGGTGATCAGAATCAATTTGTTTTGAACAATACTTGGGTAAAAGAAACAAGCGCAACCGTTTATGCGGAACGCCCGTTTAATAAGTGGAGCCGTGTTGAATTCGGAATTCGGCCGAGGAGACAAGAATATCTGCTCCCTCTCACAGATGAAAGTATTGAGTTTTTTGGAGATTTGATTCCTGAAATTGATCGTCAATTTTATGATTTTTTTAAGGCTTCTAACAGAACCAATGTTGGTTTTATTACGGCTTTTGTCCACGATACGGTGTTGTATTCGAACAGCACTCTCGGCCCTCTACACGGAGATGCGTTGCGAGCTCAAATTGAGTTTGGTCCTCCGGGACTGAACAAGGAATCATATTTATCTGCTCAAGCAGATATTCGAAAATATTTTAGGCTATCTAACAGTTCTTTGTTTGCTGTCAGGGCCTTGGGGCTTAACAGCAGCAAGCCCAATGGCGAGTTTATTCTTTTAGGAGGCAACGATACTCTTCGAAATTATCCGCTTGGCAGTATTGCCGGTAATCAAGTTGGATATGGAAGCGCGGAATTGCGTTTTCCGGTAGCTGACGTTGCTTTGGCGGGAGTAATTCCGCTTCAGGTCAGAGGCACTTTGTTTAGCGATTACGCTTTGGCAAAATTTAATAATGATCTTATTCCAACCCGTCGCGAGTGGTCGTACGGATTTGGACTACAGACATATATATTTTTTCCTATTAATTTCGAATGGGCAAAGACAAAATTTGCTCCGGATAAATGGACTTTTAATTTTAGAATCGGTTTTAATTTTTAGTTAGTTAATTAATGAAAAACCCGCCCTCAAATGAGGGCTTTTATTTTTTTGCAATAGGTATACAATTCAAAATAAGTTGTCCTTTAAAAAAAGGAAATAAAAATGTTGCATTTGACCCTCCTTTTTCTTTTTCAATTTGTTAATATTCCGGATATAAAAGAATTTAATCCAGTTTTATCTAAAGAATTAGAATTCAGGATTGATGATTATAAAACAGGTTTTGTTGGAAAGGTGATAGATTACCAGAACCCCAATAATTCAAGTGAATTTGTCCGGGTATATTATCGGCAAGTGGCTATTGTTTCTGAAAGGGCTCGAATCAAGAGTTCTAAAGAAACGACAAGTTTAAATTTTTCAAATTTAAACTATCACCAAAAACAGGAAAAAGAAGCTCTCAATAGGGTTCAAGAATTGATCGACCCGTTTGCTTATGTCCAGTGGAAGATTGTTCGCGATCCAAGAACGGGACAATATATCAGAGACGGCTTTTTTAGAGCATGGCTTTTGAATCAGAATGGAGAATGGATATTTGAATCTGATAAAAATATCACATCCGTTTCAGTTTCTGAACCATTTATTGATAAACTTTCCAAGCAAGTTTTGGTCGGGATCAAATTTAGTCTTGGCGACAGTGTTCACATCGTCAGAATAGATCAAGATGACATTTTAGTTCAAGAAGAAAAACCCCAAGATGAAGTAGAAAGCTATGAATAAGAACAGGGTTTTTACGTTTTTTTTAATTATTTTAGCAACCTTGCTCTCTTCCGGGTGCGTTTCCAGAGGCGACAAAAGCAAGAATCCGACGATAGTTTTCGCCGATCGATATAACTATATTCCCGCGGACACGCCGTCTCAATTTTTGGAACGGTATGAATATTTTATTACGGGCAAAGAAAAGAAAGAATTTAAAAAGCTTCTTACGGATGAAGATCGGCAGGAATTCATTGATGAGTTTTGGATTGAGAGGGATATTGATCCTTCCACTCCGGAGAATGAATATAAGCAGGAAATTGACAAAAGGATTAAAGATATTTCAAATGAAAGATTTTTCAGCAGAAATGGCACAATCGGACTCCTGTTTCGTTCAAACGGCGGTTTCCGTGGTGAAATGGCTAAGGTCTATCTTCTTCATGGAGAACCAGATGTGATGGACACCATTGATGGACAGTCGTTTGTTCCTTTGATGTTGTGGGTTTATATGGACAATAACGGAGGCATCCTTTACGCCTTTCTGTTTTATCATCGCAACAGAGGGGGAGAATATTTTCTTTTCCCTCAAGATGCTTACAAACTGGATCCTTGCGGGGCACTTGATGAGATCGCTATTTTTCGCACCAATTTTTCCGCTATAGGTGGAAATTGTCCAGCTCAACTTACCCAGGTCTTAAATGATGTCAGAAATGCTAATGGAAAAGGGGGATTTCTTTTTGGATATTATTTTGCATGGGCACTTTTTAATTTTTCTCAAGACGGTTCAATTTGGCAGGGATCGGCTCTTGAACCGCCTAAATCTGCCAAAGAATTTGCCAAAGAATCCACTGCTCGTGTAACGGGTGAAGCGCCTGAACAGGTCGGGATTTCAGGAGTAGATTACCTTCTTTCTTCTTGTAAAGAATGCAATTCCTTTTTGCCGGCCGAACTTCAACTCGGAGATTTCTTCGCCCTAATCGTAAAAAGGGGCGATATGGATTGGCGAATTTCTGGAGAAAACAAAGATGTTGTAGATGTAGATTTAAAAGTCAGAGTTATTTTTGAAAGAGCGAATGAAATTCCGTTAGTTTTTGAAAAGACCGGAGCGGTAAAAGGAACCAAAGAACTGGTTACTTCGGAACCTTCTGAAAAGGTGACGATTGTATTCATGACAGTTCAAGAGGTTTCTGAAATTCCAAGCGGAAACTATAGAGTGAGTGTTTATATCAGAAATTTAATGACCGGGAAATATAATTCTTGGGTCAAAGAATTTGTAAAATAATTTTTTAATTAATACAAATCCCCAGTGAGGTGCTGGGGATTTTTATAATATTTTTTTTAATACTTTATACAATCATTGAAGGTTTTTAAATTTTATCTTATATTGAACAACAGTTTTTTAAAATCGAGGGAGATTCCTAAATGTGTGGTATTCTTGGCGCAATATCAGCTAAACCGGAACCTCTTTTACCCGAATGGTTATTTTTTAATCTTTCTCATCTTCAGCATCGGGGACAGGAATCTGCCGGAACCGCTTATAGCGACGGCAAGCAACTTTGGATTGAAAAAGGAGAAGGTTTAGTTTCCCACGTTTTAACGGAAGATAAGATAAGGAAAATTGGAAATTATAATCCCAAATTGATCATTGGCCAGATTCGTTATTCAACAAGCAAGGGGACTTCTTCCCGAAACATTCAACCCCAATGGCTTGATACTTTGCAGGGCAGAATCGCTCTTGTTCATAATGGCAATATCCCTAATTTGGAAGAAAAAAAGATTGAGTTGAGAAGGGAGAGCAACTGGCAGGTTGATATTGATGATGAAGCTAACGACAGCGAGTTTATCCTTAAGAAAATATTTTTTTTGATGACTTTGAACGGGAACAATGCAAGTAAGGCTATTGGAGAATTTATGGCCACAACGAACGGCAGTTATTCAGCAGCGCTTTTAACAAAAAATTCCGTCCATATTTTCAGGGATCCTTGGGGTAATAGACCGTTATTTATTTCATCAAAAAACGGATTAATATTTTTTGCTTCAGAAACATGCGCTTTGGAAGATTGTTCAGATAAGATAAAAGAAGTGCCTTCGGGAGGAATAATTAAAATAGAACCTCTTGGTGACATCGTTAGGCCTTTTGTTGACATTGAAAATTATCAAACGATTAAAGCAAGGCCTCGGTTAGCCCACTGTGTTTTTGAGAAAATTTATTTTGCCAGGCCCGATTCAAGAACATTTGGAAAAGAACAAGAAGGAAACTTTCGTTTTCGTCTGGGTCAAAAAATGGCTGAATTGTTTCCTGTTCACGGCGCTGATTTTGTCAGCGGCATTCCGGAATCAGGCCGCCCCGCCGCTGTTGGATTTGCTTTTCAATCGAAATTGCCGGTCATGGATATTTTTTCAAGAAATCCCTTTATTCTCGGACGGACATTTATTAATCCCAATCCTGGAAAAAGAAGCGAATATTCTAAAAAAAAATATCATCTGATGAAATGGGTTCTCAAGTATGCGAAAAATAAAAATTTGGTCATCGTGGATGATTCTATTGTTCGCGGTAATACGCTTAAAGGCAAAGTCGCCCAATTGTTAAAAGCTGGAGCAAAGGAAGTTCATCTGCGAATAAGTTCTCCTTCAATGATAAGTCAGTGTTTTTACGGCATCGATTTGCCGACTAAAGAAGAATTAATCGCCTTTAATAAATCAGAAGAAGAAGTCAGAGAATGGCTCGGGGCAACCTCGCTTAAATATCTTCCCATAGAAGCCTTAAGAGAAGTCATGAAAGAGGGGGAAGAAGATCTATCAAATTTTTGTCAAGGATGTTTTACGGGAGAATATCCAATTCCTTTGCAATAATCTTAAAATTATTTTATTCAGGCCCCGTTGAGGGGCCTCTTTATTTTTAACCTGATTTTTGTTACAATTGTCGATTATGGAAGATAACGTGTCCAAAATCAAAGATAGGCTTGACATTGTTGATGTTATTTCCGGTTATTTGAAAGTGCATAAATCAGGGATAAATTATAAGGCGCGCTGTCCTTTTCATAATGAAAAAACGCCTTCTTTTTTTATATCTCCCGAACGTCAGATATGGCATTGTTTTGGCTGCGCTAAAGGCGGAGACATGTTTTCTTTTATTCAGGACATAGAGGGGGTGGAATTTATCGAGGCTTTGAAACTTTTAGCCCAAAGAGCCGGGATCGAATTGAATTATTCTTCTGACAATCTTGCGATTAAAGATGACAAATCAGTTCTTTATGAGATTTGTGAAAATGCTTCAAGATTTTTTGAAAAGCAACTCAATAATTCCGTTATCGGCAAAAAGGCGATGTTATACCTTAAGAGCAGAGGATTGACAGAAGATACGGCGAGAGAATTTCGATTGGGGTTTGCGCCTTCAGAATGGGAATCGCTTTCTGTGTTTTTGAGAAATTTCGGATACAAAGATACAGATATTATTAATGCAGGGTTAGCTATAAAAAGAGAGGGAAGCAACGGTATTTATGACAGATTTCGCTCAAGAATAATATTTCCAATATCAGATTTAAGCGGTCAAATAGTTGGTTTTACGGGTAGAATTTTTGAGTCCAATTTTGAATCAATCAAGGAACAGGTAGAGCCTGCAAAATATATTAATACTCCGCAGACTGTTATATATGACAAATCAAGAATTCTTTACGGACTGAATAAGGCCAAAGCTGAAATACGCCGAGAGGGTAAATGTGTGTTGGTTGAAGGTAATATGGATGTTTTGATGTCGCATCAGGCGGGAATCAAAAATGTCGTAGCCACATCCGGTACTTCCTTGACCTCCGGTCATTTGAAAATTATAAAACGTTATACATCAAATCTTAATTTTTGTTTTGACACTGATCAAGCCGGAGCAACGGCCACGCGAAGAGGGATAGGTTTGGCGCTCGCAAACGAGTTGAACGTAAAAGTCATCGAAATAACAGATAAAGAATGCAAAGATCCGGCCGATTATGTGAAAAAATACAGTAAAATTATCTCAAATTCTATTGATGGGACTGAAAATAAATCATCCGAACCGACTTGGCCTGACATAGTAGCAAGAGCTAAACCGATACTGGAATTTTATTTTGATAAAGCCAGAAAAGAATTTGATCCAAATTCGGCTGAAAGCAAGAAAACAGTTATTTCCATTTTAGCCCCGTTTGTGAAAAGATTATCCAGCCAGGTGGAAAAAGCGCATTGGGTGGCCCAATTGGCATTTTTATTAAGAACAAAAGAAGATGTCGTGGAGGCGGACATTGGGGCGATGAAAGATGATTTGCCTTTAGAAAACTTTGATGACAAAGTTGTTCAAACAAGAACTCTTGCTATCGAAAATAATTTAGGCCGGGATGGTGTTCAAATGAGAGTCGAAAAAGATATGTTAAGCCAAGCTTTGTTGTCTGTTGTTATGAAAAATCCAACTCTTTTTAAAGGAGAATTGAAGAACGTTCAATTTGGCCTCCTTGATAAGCACACGGCTGATATTATTTCTAAACTTGCGGCCGGTGATTTTAAAAATATTAATGAGATGATGTCCGATTTTAGAAAAAACGAGAAAAGTTACAAACTGGAGTTTGCTTATCTTAAATCTCAAGAGCTTTGGAAGGATTTTGGAGACGAGGATTTAAAACTTGAGTTTGAAAATTTAATAACCAAAATAAATGAACGATCGATCAATGCTCAATTAAACAGCCTCGTTTATGATATTAAGGAAGCTGAAATAAAAAAAGATAAAAATAAAATAGTGGAACTTGTTGAAAAATTTGGCAGTTTAACAAAAGAACTTGCAAAGGCTCAAACTCAAATAAAACAATTTTAATAAATCAGGAGAAAGTGATAAAAAACCAACATGTCAAAGAAAAAAACAAAAAAGAACAAATTTAAAACAAAAAAACTTTCTAAGAAAAAAGTTAAAAAACGTCCTGTCAAAAAAAATCCGTCCAAAAAAAAGAAATCTATTCGATCCTCATCAAAAATTAGCCGGACAAAAAAACCTAAAGAGGCAATTATATCCGAAAGCGCCGTTTTGTCTTTGATGGAAAAAGGACGACACAGGGGATTTATAACCCAAGCCGAAGTTTTGAATGCTTTTCCAAATATTGAGAAAGATATTAAAGGATTGGAAGGGTTGTATGAGCGTCTTGAGGGATCAAATATAAACATAATTGAATCGGGTAAAGTTTTTGAAGAAGAAAAAAACAAAGAATATGAAGAAAAAAAGAAAATTGAACTTGAGTTTGGAGATCCATCCACTGATTCTGTTCAGATGTATTTGAAAGAAATAGGTCGTTATCCTCTTTTGACCGGAGATGAAGAAGTCGAATTGGCAAAAAGAATTGAAAAGAATGACGAGGCGGCAAGACAAAAATTAGCTGTTTCAAATCTTCGTTTGGTTGTTTCCATCGCAAAAAAATATGTGGGGCGTTCGGCAAATTTAACGATGCTCGATTTAATTCAAGAGGGTAACATCGGATTATTTAAGGCGGTAGAAAAGTTTGATTTCAAAAAAGGATTTAAGTTTTCAACCTATGCGACCTGGTGGATCAGACAGGCCATTACAAGAGCCTTGGCCGATCAAGGGAGAACCATCCGTATCCCGGTTCACATGGTTGAAACTATCAATAAATATCAGCAGGTTGTTAGACGTTTAGTGCAGGACCTTGGCCGTGAAGCGATGCCGGAAGAAATTGCCTCGGAGATGGGAATAGAAGTTGATAAGGTCCGGCATATTCAAAAGATTTCTCAAGAAACAATATCTCTTGAAACGCCGATTGGGGACGATGATGAGGATAGCTCGCTGGAAAGTTTTATTCCGGACGAAGAATCGATATCTCCTTCTACGTCGACGGCTCGTAAAATATTAAAGTCATATATAGATGAAATAATCGCCGATCTCACCCCAAGAGAACAGAAAATTTTAGATATGAGATTTGGATTAGACGACGGAGTAACTCATACTTTGGAAGAAGTGGGAAAGGTGTTTTCCGTTACTCGTGAACGTATCAGACAAATTGAAGCTAAAGCCCTTGAAAAAATACGCCAACATCACAAGCTCGGCAAACTTAAGGGCTATGAATAGTTGAATACTGATTCTTGTGCAAAATATTGTTTAACTGATTTTATGGAATCAGATTAATAATATAGAGAGAGTTTTTAGTTTATCTTCGATCGTTTCTCCAGTATACGTTCAAAAATTTGGCTTAAACCTATCGCCAGCGCAATAATAGTTAAATATAGAAACAATAATTGCTTGAAATCCAAAGGAATGGATCGGAACATTCCTAATAATAAGGCCGAGTACCATGAAACAATGGAAATCGCGCCAAGAGAGAAAGCAATCTTTCTTTCGCTATGAAGTTCACCGGTTTGATGTTCGTGTTTTTCCCCGAAAGAAATTTTTATTAATTTGGGCGCGATAAGAAGATTCAGAAGAGAGCCGTTGCCGACTATTACAGCGACAATTATCATTTTAACTAAGAATTTGGGCGATTCATTAAGTCTTTCCAACTCTGGAAAATAGAGTCCGATCCCGGTAATGACTAACAGACCAAGAGCAAACCATATAACTTGAGAAAGAACATTTAAAACTTCGGCTTCGAATTCTGATATGCGGAAATCTTTTAAAAATTTAAAAAAGAAAATGTCGGTAATCGTTGCTCCACCTATTCCCAATGCCAATCCTAAGACATGAAACATGGTAATATATTGTCGGTATTCTGATAAAATTTTGATAAAAACAGAAAGAGAACCCGTTATGGCTAAAAAGAATATAAGGGTCGATAATCCGGCGGAAACAATGCACCATGTGCAAAGTTGTTTTAAAGAGAAAAGTTGTATGAAAGTCAGATAGACAGAAAACAGAAATGCCGCCAAACTTGCGAGAAGAACAGAAAAAAATAAAAGAGGACTTATTGTTAATGAAGT
>Ga0066639_10004547_pt1 | contig 11807 bp, 20 predicted proteins | sample CryGeyCG2114_010_2_FD_59504 | JGI IMG/M metagenome (GOLD analysis project Ga0066639, IMG submission 59504) | Groundwater microbial communities from aquifer - Crystal Geyser CG10_big_fil_rev_8/21/14_0.10 | ecosystem: Environmental > Aquatic > Deep subsurface > Groundwater | place: USA: Utah... | reverse complement strand
GTGGCTAGAATAACGCCCTGTCGCGGCGTAGATCCGGGTTCGATTCCCGGTCTGGGCGTATATTAAGTATGAGAACGCTCTACACCGTGCTTTATAATCAAGGCACTGTGTCCTAAGAGCAATGGACATACACAACTACAAAAGAAGATTAGAAAAAACACTTGAAAATATTGGAAAGTCAGATATTTCTAAAGAAAATAAAGAGACTATTATTCAATTCCACGATAATTGTTTTAGTGAAGGATTAAGTGTTTGCAAAACAGAACGTTATTTATATGACTTACATAAATTTACTAAATTATTGAATAAAGAACTAAAAGTAGCTTCAAAACAAGATATACAAAAAGTTATAGCTGAAATTGAAAAAGGAGAATGGAGTCCACATACAAAACATTCTTTCAAAGTTATGATTAAAAAAGTCTATAGATTTATTAGTGGAATTGACGAAAAAGGAGTTTATCCAGAAAATGTAAGATGGATTAGAACTGGTGTTAAAAATGGACATAAAAAACTTCCAGAAGATTTGCTAATAGAAAAAGAAGTTGAGTTAATGATAAGAAATGCCATAGGTGTTAGAGATAAGGCTTTAATTTCATTTTTATGGGAGTCTGGATGTAGGATTGGAGAAATAGGCAATATGAAAATAAAAGATGTAGTATTTGACGAATACGGGGCTAAAATCAATTTAAATGGAAAAACAGGAAGTCGTAGAATAAGAATAGTTAATTCAGCTCCTTATTTGCAAGAATGGATTAATCAACATCCTAGAAATGAACATAATGGTTATTTATGGACAAGTCTTAAAGGAAACTCAATAACCCATAATAGATTTTCAGATATTTTAAAAAGAACAGCAAAACGTTCTAGAATTGAAAAAAGAATTTATCCCCATCTATTCAGGCATAGCAGAGCTACATATTTAGCAAGTTATTTAACAGAATCACAAATGAAAGATTATCTCGGTTGGACACAATCAAGTAAAATGTGTGCTGTTTACATTCATCTAAATGGAAGAGACACTGACAATGCTATTTTAAAATTATCTGGAATTAAAGTTGAAGAAAATAAACAAGAACAAAAATTAAAGGCAAAACAATGCCTAAGATGTAAAACTACAAATCAATCTACTAATAAATTTTGTAACATTTGTGGGTTCGTTTTAGATAAAGATCAAGCTGATAATTTAATTAAAGTAGAATTAGAAAAAAACAAATATAACGAGCTTTTAGGTGAAGTTCTAGAAGACAAAGATGTTTTAGAAATGATTGCTAAAAAAATTAAGGAAATTGATCTAAATTCCAATTAACCTTATTAAAACCAGATTTTATTTGTTTTTTCTTAATACTTTGTTTAAAATCTTTTATTCTCTGCTTATATGATTTAGCTTCTTTTTGATTATTTCTTCTATACTCAACCATTCTTTTAAGATAGAACCCTTTCTGTGGGTGACCATTTAATTCGACAGTAATAGTTTTTTTAGAAATTGAGTCTGGGTAAAGAGTCACATCAATCTTATCAAGGAGAGTATGATTTTCATTTTTAAATTCTTTAGTTTCTCTTGTTTTAGATTTTTTTTCTATCCATCCTAAAGAATCCAATAGTTCTATCGGGATTGTTAATTCATAAGCTCTTCTACCTTTTCTTTTTCTAATTACTGCACTTATTTTCATTAAATATGGTGGCACCATTTATTGATAAACTTTGCTAAAATAAAATAGATATGACTAAAAACAAATTAATATCAATAAAGCAAGAAACTAAAGAACAATTAGACAAATTAAAACTCTGTAATGACGAATCCTATAATTCTATGTTAGAGCGAGTCCTTCCCAGATGGGCGATTATATTAAAAAATAAATTAGAAGAAGAGGCAGTAGCCTCTTCAACAATACAAAATGAATCAAAAGACTCCTGAACTTAAACTACGTATCCCTAAAGAATCTCCAACATTCTTGGTTCTAGAAAGAATTAAATCTTGTAGAAAGAAAAACAAAGAAATTATCTTTTTTCCAGACATTTTTTCTAAATTATGTACTTCATTGCAACTTTCAAAAGAAAAAGTGTGGAGTTTACTTTTTTTCCTACATGATATAGGAGTGATTAAAATAATTTATGGGCATGGAGTTAAAATTTTATGGGAGGTTGAAAATGAAAAGTAAAAAAGGTTGGTTGGACTATCTTTATTACAAAATAAATAAACAAATAGATTTTGCTCTTTGTGGACTCTACAAACTTCCAAATGGAGAGATAAAAGCAACAAAATGGACTTCCTACCATAAGGCAGTTTTTCCGATTGACTATAACAGAGATTGGAAACTCAAGCATATTAACCAAAGACAGATTTTACCATGCGAAGTTGTTTTGGATTTAGAAACAAAAGATGGAATAGAAGAGACAATTAAAAGATTAAAAGAGCAACAAATAGAGTTTTGTATATATGACACTGGATCTCGGGGCTTTCATATTTCTATGTTTTTTGACCGAGATTTGACTAAAGGGGAAAAAGAAAAAATAATTCTACCCTATGGAGGAGATTTACAAAAGTCTGGAAAAAGAACAATGATCGCTCTTGAGTTTACAGAACACTGGAAGAGCGGAAAGAAAAAGGATGTTTATAATGGAAAATCAAATTAATAATGCTGATAGGGTTTTGAGAGATTTAGAAAAATTGAATCAACAAGACTCTGAAAAAGAGGATCTTTCAAACGATGCAACAAAAATAAAAAAAGAGGTAGATGAATCAAAACAAGAAATCCTAAAACTCCTTGACGAAGAAGAATCAGAACAGCAATATTTAGATTTAGGCGAAATAAATGACGATTGGTATTATGGTTTTAAGTTTCGGGGAAAAGAGGCGATAATTACAAGTTCGGGTAAAATCTTGAGAAATACTGAGGTTAAAACGAAAGAGGGAATAACGGGGGAGAACGAAATAAAAAATCTTTTTGAATATGACTCTGCTCTCGGGGAAATTGCTCCGATTATTTCTAAAGAAACAATTAAAAGATATTATTTAGAGTCTCAAAAAAATCATTTAATCAACCCTAAAGAAATTTATAAAACAATTAAAGATAAAATTTTGTATTATATGGATTTTTCTGGAAAAAACGAAATTACAGATGTTTTGACCTGTTGGATAATCGCTACCTACTGTTATCCTTTGTTTTATTGGTTTCCACACATTTTGTTTAATGCCCCAACACAATCAGGAAAAACTAAGGGAGCGACGATTATTTCTTATTTGAGTTTCAGGGGTTTTGACTTGGGGGCTTCTTCTGGAGTAACTCCCGCACAAATATTCCGAACTCTTGAAGGAAACAGAGGAACTATTTTAATAGATGAATTTGAGCAGACAAGAGGAAACACAAATTCAGACACCCAGCAATTAGTTAATCAGTTATTGAACGCTTCAGCTTCAAGAGACGCATATGTAATCCGAAGTGAAAAGATAAATAACACTTGGACGGCGAAAAAGTTTGCAATCTTTAGCCCGAAAATTGCGTGCAACATTTCTGGAATAAATCCAACTTCATTAAGCAGATATATTTCGTTTAGTTGGCTCAAGACTGATTCTGAAAAAGGAAAAAGAAAACCCGAAAGAGAAAAAGATAAGCAAAGTTTTAAGCCAATAAGGGAAGATTTGCATATCTTGATTTTAGAAAGTCATAAAAAAATAAAAGAAATTTATGAAAACCTTGATATAGGTTTGATAAACCGAGAAAATGATAACTGGTTGCCTTTATTTGCAATTGCTCGGTTTGTAGATAGTTCTGAAGGCGAAGAGGTTAAGGTAGAGAATCAACTAAAAAAATATTTGGATAGTTATAAAGAGCTTCAAATTGAAACAGATGACAACACTGAAGACTTTTTTAGAATTTTATTTGAAATTGTTTCCGAAGAAGAAAAATACTATACTCCAAAAGAAATAGGGGACAATCCTGAAGTCACAGAGTTATTCAGTTATTTGAAAAGTCCAGCCCATAAAATTGGAAAGATTCTAAAATCTTATAAATTTAAAGACAATAGAAGGGCTGGCGGAACTAGAAAATATCTTCTATCTAAAGAGTTTATTAAAAAAATAATTGACTTATACTTCAATATAGATATAACAGTCCATAAGGACACTAATAACACACAACAACACAAACAACACGAAACGGCACAAGAAAATAAAAAAAGTGTGCAATTATGTGCTATTAGTGTTATTACTCCAGACAAAGACAATGAGGATATGGGCTCCTCTGAACTTGACGAGGTGTTTAATGGATAAAGAGACATTTACAAATATACTTCAAAGTGCAATGTTAAGCTTTGATGGAGTTACTGAAGATGAACTTCTTAACAAGTATAAGATATGTCCAAAAATTATAAGGGCAGGAATAAAACTTGCTGAGTATCTTAAATCAAAAGAAATTAAAAAATCATAAAATTTTTATCTATATTCCTCACAATAAATATGCCTCCATGGAAGTTAGTTTATACAACTTATTTCGTGCTGTAAATTAACAACTTATTTCATTAGTATTCTCTTATAAAAACCTAGTTTAATTACACAAAAATTGCTTATTATTACTTATTTTAAAATCACGAAAAACTTTATATATATCTCGCTTCTTACAAATTAATGGAACACAAAATAAAACTATTTTTTGTTTTAATCATTTGTTCTGTCTTAACTCTCTCAACAATATCTTTAGCAACTGCACAAAATAATAATGTAAAAGCTATAAATAATCCTTTTCAAAAATTAAAAGACATGATAAATAATCTTTGGGAGGCAATTAGTAATTTACAAGAACAAGTAGATAATCTTGAAGCAACTTCTGGACCAGAGGGACCGCCAGGTTCGCAAGGAGAACAAGGTCCAAAAGGAGATAAAGGGGATACTGGAGAAACTGGTCCTCAAGGTCAAACAGGTTTACAAGGGGAACAAGGTGAGAAAGGCGAGCAAGGTCTTCCAGGAATTTCAGAAGTTAGAATTGCTATATTTAATATAACTACACAAATGCACAATGGGGCAAACATTTCTTGTAATAATGACGAGGTTGCAACAGGTGGGGGAACACAATGGTTTGGAGATACTGGACATCCAGGAATATTAGAATTCTATCCAATTAATGAAATAACGTGGCATGTTAAAATCTCTGGCGGTATTGATGAGGGAGATATAAGGTTAGTTTGTGCAAAAACAAATAATTAATATGCAAAACTGCAAGCCATTCTTGAAAATCAACTGCATTTCTGCACTAATAATCTCTTATAATCAAAATAGCTTCTCTGTGAGTAGCCCTCTTTTTCCCATTGTTCAATTCTTTCTTTATCAACCTTATAGGTTCCCAATAAATTATTCAGTAAAATAAGTTTAGGGTTTATCTTTAAATCATTTAATAAAATAGTCTTCCAACTAATCTCCTTGTCTTTACACTCATTGAATAAATGTACTCCTTTAACAAATGTCCTTAAACTAAATTCACAAAAATTAGAATATTGTTTAATTAAATTAAAGACTTCCAGCTTTTCTTCATAACTTATTTTTCTTTCAACCAAAGGAATAATATCTTTAATTTTGTTTAAAATTTCGCTATCACTTGGTTTAAATTCAATGTGCCAGCCACGATCTTTAAGAGCGGAAATCTTTTTAGTTAATTCCTGAAAGTCATTTGTCAAAATGCAAACCTTTGATTTTGTTTCATATCTTTGCGGAATATTTAACTTATTTAATAAGTTGTGAGTAGTTAACCATGCAACCTCTTTATTTTCTGTCGTCTCACAGAACATTTTTAATAAACTTACTGTTTGGTCCGAGTTAAGCAAACCATCTACATCGTCCACTATAATCGGTAAGTCTTTGTATTTATATCCTAAAATAAAAAACTGCATTGGGGTTATATGGCTTAAAATTCTTAAATATGGTTCTTCTGACATAACACTTTCAATAAATCTAGACTTTCCCAATCCTCCCTTTGATTCAATTATTAATAAATCAGAATTTCCATTTTTGAACATATTAACAAAGAAAGCTAATTCAGAATAAGTTTTAACAAGCATAAACCTCAACCTCTTTTTTTAATGATTTTTCCGTTTCAAGAATAAGATTTAAGACCTTTTCAATGTCTGAAATTAAATTCAACACTTCTTTATTAATTTCTCTGTCTCCACAATAAGATTTTAGATAAGCGTAAGCGTTTCCTAATCTGTCAATTTTTTTATTAACTAAATAACACAAAACAGCAGAGCTAAACTCTGCTACGATTTCTCTTTGTTTTTTATTTCGCTTATTTAATAATCCTATTCTATCGTGTGCGACATGAGATAATTCATGGAAAAAGACTTCTTCCTCTGGTGAAGCCATTAAAATCTTTTTTTCACTAGGAGAATAAGCCCCATAGTAATTTGAAATAAAACCAATTCCTTTAACTTCTATATTCCAACTTCTAGCAACTTCTAAAAACTTAAACTCTGGGACTTTGATATTTTCATATTCTAAGGGTTTACCTGTTGTGTCCTCTGCTTTGAATACTGGAATGGCTTTAAAACCAATTAGTTTATACTTTTCTTCCTCTGTCTCTTCCTTTTCTTCTTTTGTTTTAATAATGCTTGGAGCTAAAATATAAATCGCTTTACTTCCTGCTTTTATTGTCCTTCCTGCCTCTTTCCACATTAAAAAGCCTCTAGCGTCTTGTGTGCCTTGCAAATACATTATTAATCTATTTCTAAGACTCCACTTGTTAGATGGTAGATTAAAGCGAGGATTTGTTAATATTGCAATAGTTTCGGGAACATTGCCAGTTTTGAATAACTCAAGAATCTTATTAGTAGCTTCTGCTATTCTTGGATCTTCACATACTTTTTTATAATTGCTTTGTTTTGATTTCATTGTCTTAACTTTGATCGGTTGGGATAGGAAGCCTTCGGGCTTCCTTTTTCTTATTATATATGTTGTTCTAACTTTATAAATGTTTCTATTATATAAAAACATCATTTCACGGAAGGAAATCTTAAAACACGTATAAATGGTACTTGTTTTAGATAATTATATAAAAATAGAAAAGTATTTAAACTTAATAATGTTGTTCTAACTATGACTTACATAGCTAAGAAGAAAGTTAAAGGTAAAGATTATTACTTCATTGTAAAAGGAGTTAGAGACGGGGATAAAGTTAAACAGAAAATTCTTTATAATATTGGAGATAGAAGTAAATTAGATAAATTGTATGAATCAATTAAAAAACAAATTCACGAAAAGATTGATAAAGATTAGCTAGGATTTCAAAAAAATTATACAAAATTTTAGAGATTTTTATTATAAATTTATTGCCATTCCTTTTTCAGATTTTAAGATGAAATTTCCAACATTAAAGTAAGATTTAAGTATTTTAAAGAGCTTAAATTAAGATGTTCAAAATAAAATTCGGCAGACTTCCAAAGAAGAAAAGACGAGAGGAAATTTTGAAAGTTTTAAAAGAACATCCAGAAGGTTTACAACTAAAAGATGTTACATTTTGGATAAGAGCTAAAGATCGAAACTTAGTAAAGAGAACCCTTGATGAGTTAGTAAAAGACGGAAAGGTTTACAAAAGAAATCTCGGAGCAAACAGGATGGCTCTTTATTATAGAAAAATTCAAGCCAAAATAATAATCAAGTGGGAGAATGAAAAAAAAGAACTTATTGATTTTTGTAATTGCGTAAGAAAAGAATGGGAAATGGTACCAAATTCCTCTGTGTAAATTTATAATATTATAAAAGTCCTTTTGCCATCATTTCTTTTTTCAAAAACTTTCCCTTAGTGGTTAGTTGGTATAGTCTACCAACTCTTTCTTGAGGATTGATACATTCAATAAGTCCTTTTTGTTTTAGAAATCTCAACTCCCTTGTGATATGGGTTAATCTAATATCTAGCTTCTTGGCTATTTGAGAAGGTCTTATAATTTTATCAATTTCTTTAAACACTTTTTTCCGATATTCGCTTCTTACTATAAATCCTGCCAATTCAAGACTACTCATAAAAATAGAGATAAAACCAAATTAAAATAGTAAGATGACCAAGGTATAACCAAATAATTTATAAATAAAGAATTCTTATCTTAAAAATGAATAAAAAAATCCTTATTGGAATTGTTTCTATGGTTATTTTAATTATTTTCTTATTTATGTTTGTTTTTCCAAATAGCAAGGTTGGTGAAAAAATATCCCCCATTCAAATTATTAAATATTCGGATGAAAATTCTTCGATCATCATAACAAAGAATAACTTGGACAAGTCTGCTAATATAGAAATGCAACTTTTCATGGAGGGAACTGAATTAAAAAATGACTTTATTGATGGAACTGAATTTGCAACAATTATTACTTGCGGAGCAATGCAATTAGCCTTTTTTGATCCAGAAGGTTTAGAAGAACTTAACAATGTTGTTAATGAATGGAACTCTCTTGAAGGTGTTGTTGAAAATGAAGAAGGAGAAACCATCGGAGCTCCTCAAGAAAATGTACTTGAAGGTTATGATATAAAAAAAGTTGATTTTTACTTGAAAGATAAATCGACAAAAGAAACATATTCAAATTGCGTAATTACTGGAAAAGGAGAAGAAGGGATTGAGGTAAATTATTATTAAAATGGTAAATGAGATAAAGCAAAATAAAATAATCTCAGTTATTTTGTGGATTGTCGCAGTATTTTTTATTCTTGGAGGGATTATTGAAATTTCAAAATCGGTTTTATCCGGAATACTTATAATTGTTGCAGGATTAATCATTTTACCTCCAATAACAAAAATAATAAAACAAAGCTCAAAAGGCAAGATAAAAACTTGGATGATTATTATTTTATTTTTAGGATTATTAATTGGAGGAATGATCTCCTCTCCAAATTACACCAATATTAATGAAGAAGGACAGACATCTAATCAAGTTCAACAGGAGTTAATAACAAAGTCTCTAGAAGAAATGTTACCAAAGAGCTATGATTTGCCCACAGAGTATTCAATTGGAGAAATAGAGCCTGTGACAAAAGAAAGTGAAGTTATAAGTTTTAGGAATGCACAGGAAGGATTTGAAGAAGGGAGCATTTTTTCCATAACCAAATATAAACAAGGAATAGTAAGTGTTACAGACTTTGTTGAAGTAACTTTTGGAGTGTATAAATTTGAAGATCTTGATTATGCTAAGGAATTTAAAGGTCAGGTAGCTAATTCTATAAGAGAAGGCGGAGGATATGAAGAAATTAATGTTCGTGCCAATGCAAATTGTTTTTCTTGGAAAGAAGATCATGGTTATCTTGAAGGGAGGGTAGCAAGTAGTATCTGTCAAAATAAGAATGTAGTTTTTTGGATAAGTGTTAGTACGGTAAATAATTTCAAACAACCAGATAATATTTTAGAAGACATGGTAAAAATTGTTGATAATAAGGTAAAATAATATACTTGAAAAGGATGAAAAATGATTTATAAATGTGATAAATGTGGGAAAGAACTTAAATGGTATCAGGTAAAAAGAAAATCTTTTGATGGTGGAAGAAAATATTGTGTTGATTGTTTTAAATTAACCTCCTTTTCAAACAGAGATAAAATTTTGCAAACATTAAAGATTCAAGAATCTAAAAGACAAGCAGATTTAGAGTTGAGTGGGAAACCTCCAAAAAAAGAAGATCTTAAACGGAGGAAAAAAATAAAAGAGATTGAAAAAGAACTTATGCCCACTAAGATAACTTCTGTAGGGGTAGGTGCAGGAAGTATATTTATTATGGTTGGGTTTATTCTTTTTGCTATAGCATTTGTTTGTTTTTTAACTATTATTTTAGCCCCTGTTGGGGTGTTAGTTCTTCTTGCAGGAGTTGTTTCAATAATTATAGGATTCATTGTGGGGGGAGTGGGAGCAATTTCTGGTGGAATTTCTTCAATTAAGAATAAATCTAAGAAATAAAAATCTCTTATAGAGAGGTTTCTGATTACTAGATTCTCATAAATATTAAAAAGACTTATTCTTGTTAAGATAATGGAACAAAGAGAAATCTTTACCTGCGAATCTGCACAGCAATCAGCAGAACATTATAATATCATGATTTGGACTATTTTTGCTGTGGGGGTTGCTTTATCTCTATGGATTCTACATCAAGTTTGGGATAATAAACTTCATTTTGGAGGCATGCATTTTATTATGTCTTTATTTGGTATTTTTGTTTTATTTTATTGTACATTAGCGATAGAATCTTTTGGCCAGAAAAAAACTTTAATGTATAAAATTCATAATCAACATATTAAAGAATTTAAAGTAATTAAAGAACTACCATTCTTCAGAATCGAGTGGTTAGCAAAAATTGTATTGTTGGGTATTTTTTCAGCTTATGTTTATCTCTTTTGGTTTATTTGGAACAATAAATCTCTTGGAACTTTTGGAAAGGAAATTATGTTCTTAGATTTCCTCATGTTTGCAATATCTTTAGTTTTATTGGCTATTATCTTAACTAATTGGATAAGGAGACCCATTAGAGGAGGGGGGAACATACTTGAAAGATTTAGAAAAGCAATTTTTAGTAATTATTTGAGGAATTATGATAAAATTATTAAAAAGAAAGATGGATAGAGAAGCATTTTTAGAATCTTGGATGTTAATGCTGGTGGCTGTATTTAGTGCTTTTACTTATGAAGTGTTTTAAACCCAAGAGAAATTTTAGATAAAATACTTTATTAGATAAAGCTTACTAGACTCATCTTTGAGTCACAATTCTTATGATTGCCTTCTAATTTACAAAAAGTATCGTAACTCACAAGTGCATAATTATCTAAATAAGTAATATCCTTATCATCACAGTTTTTACAATAAATTTTGATTGGAATATCCACAGTAAATCCTCCACAATTTACATAACTCTCATTATTTAATAGACTATTATCGCATAACTCTGGAGAAGGGTGATCTAAATAGGACAGATCTAATACTCCACGAACAATCTCGTTTTTATTAATTGAACTCTGAGAGAATTCAATATCTTTGTCATAAATTGGTATTTCTTGCTCCTTATCGTATACTCCCCATAATCCTGAAGCAGAAAAATCATTTACATTGACAACATCAACATAAATTTCATTAGCACTTCCATTTGTATCTGAAAAACTGATAATAAGATGAGGAGATTTATCTTTTGTTAGATCGTGGATTGTTACTCCTCCAATTACCGCCCCTATTAAAGATAATATTGCCCCCATAATAGCCCCAAAGATAATTAATTTTATGTTTTGATGAAACTCTTTTTTATTCATTTTTTTGATTGTATTTACTCCACCTCTTATTGAAAGCCTCTTTTTCCTTACGGATAATTTTTTTTCGTTCTTTAGGAAAGAGGGGATATTTTCCTATGAATAATCTTAAAGAGTTTGTAAATTCTTTCTCATTAGGCTTATATTTCAATTTTCTAACCAACTATATATTTTTTAATTCTAAATTTATTTTTGTTTGTTTTAATATATCGTCTTTAAGATAGTAGTTTCTAATTATTGGTAGTCCAATAAGTACTGAAAGGAAAAGATAAGTTGAGGCCAGGATAATGTAAAAAATTTTGGTAAAATTCCATTGAGTAATTTGTGATGCCAAATACGTGAGAAAAACGGTTAACATTGAACATACTAACAAAACCAAGTTTCTGAACTTTTCTCCAAATAAAAAATCGCCATACGCCATAAACTTTAAATATAAGCCCTACTTAATTACTTTACGATATTAAAAAAAGGCGTTCTCATATCTATCTGCCTTACGGTCTGGGCGTCGAGGGGCGTCGCACTATTTCTTTAAAGTAGTAACAGATAGAAAGATT
>Ga0066639_10004546_pt1 | contig 11809 bp, 8 predicted proteins | sample CryGeyCG2114_010_2_FD_59504 | JGI IMG/M metagenome (GOLD analysis project Ga0066639, IMG submission 59504) | Groundwater microbial communities from aquifer - Crystal Geyser CG10_big_fil_rev_8/21/14_0.10 | ecosystem: Environmental > Aquatic > Deep subsurface > Groundwater | place: USA: Utah... | reverse complement strand
TAGGGGATAAAACAGCTAAAACCATAGCCACTATAATTAATATATTGCCTTTGTTACTATCACTTTTTCCACGACCGCGGAATATAAAACTACGCATCATCCAGTCGGCCAGTAGAGTAATAATACCCACACAGACAATTACTACCATCATGAGTCTAATGTCATAGTTTTTAACATGAGATAATTCATGGGCCACCACACCTTCCAGTTCTTCATTTTGTAGATTATTAATCAAACCAGTGGTTACAGCGATGGAGGAGCGACTAGGGTCACGACCAGTGGCAAAAGCATTCATAGCGGGATCATCTATTATATATACCTTGGGCATTGGCACTCCAGCTGTAATGCTAAGATTTTCTACTATACGCCATAGATAGGGATTATCATCTTTTTGAATTTGCTTAGCTCCGGCACTGCTTAGGGCTATTTTGTCGCCAGCAAAAAAACTAACTAAACTCATACTGGTAGCAAATATAGTAGCTGGGATTATCATATAATATCCTGCTTGAGAATATTCAGCCCAAGCCCATACTAAAGCCACAATTACTACTGCAAAAAGCACCATTAATAGCAGGCTTTTTCTTTTGTTAGAATCTATTTGTTTATACATATTTATGTTGAGTTTATCGAAACATTATTTTTATAACCTTAATATAACAATATCAGCTATTGTTTGTCAATTAAAAAGCCTCCCCCCTGCCTACCGGCAGGCAGGTGTTAAGGGGAGACTAGAGGGGTTAATTAAAATTTTACTTGTACATTCTCTTTTTCTTGCTCATTGGCAATGGCAAAGAAATCCCAAGCTTTAAATTTCAACAAGCCAGCTATTAAATTATTTGGGAATACTTCAATTTTAGTATTGAAATCTCTAACTTGGCCATTATAGAAACGACGGGAGGCTTGAATTTTATTTTCAGTGTCAGAAATTTCATCCTGCAATTGTAAGAAATTTTGAGACGCTTTTAGATCTGGATAGTTTTCAGCGACAGCAAACAGACTTTTTAGAGTTTCAGACAACATATTTTCTGCTTTACCTTTGGCATCAATACCCTTGGCTTGCATGGCATTAGCTCTAGCTTGGGTTACTTTAGTTAGGACACCTTCTTCGTGTTTCATGTAACCTTTGACAGTTTCCATTAAATTTGGAATTAAGTCATAACGACGTTTGAGTTGTACATCAATGTCTGACCAAGCTTCTTTAACACGATTTTTAAGCTTAATTAGACTGTTATAGATTTTAATTAGCCATAGAACCATCAATACTATTACTAGTAGTATAATGATAAAAAAATTGTTCATAATTTTAACTTTAGTTAATAAATTAAGATACTATAATTCTACTAGATTATATTTTTTTTAGCAAATTATCATTTTTAATAAAATGTGGTATAATATAATTAAATTAATAAACGAAATTAAATAAATAAACTTATGTTTAAAAAAATAAACAATTGGCATTTGTTGATTTTGATAGCTATTGTTTCGATAGTTAGTTTGGCTTTAATTCAACAGTATGCCTTAGCTCAACAATGGGTAGATCCATCAGAAAATCCTGGTGGTACCCCAGCTAATAATTTAGTAGTAAATCCAATGCTAGCAGATTTGCAGCTTAATAATTTTGCAATCCTTGGTACAAATGTAACTATTGATGATAGTTTAACTAATGTATTGCAGATTAGTAATGGCAGAAGCCTGTGTCTCAATGGTGATTGTAGAAATTCTTGGTTGGCTGGAACAGAATTGTGGGCTGCCAGTGGTAGTGATATTTATTATAATGATACTACGGGCAATGGTAATGTAGCTATTGGCACTACGCCATCTCCTAATGCTAAATTTTTAGTACAAGGTGATCCAGGTGGGGTTGAAGCTATTTTGCAAGTTATTGATAGTGGTGGTGTTGATAAGGTTACTATTGATAATGGTGGCAGAGTAGGGATTGGTACTGATGATCCCGATGATGATAAACAATTACATATTATATCATCTGCTCCTGCTGTTAATGCAGAAATTGGTATTCAAACTATGGGAGGAAATCATTGGGGCATTCGTCAACAAGCTTCCAATGGGCCTCTTATATTTTGGCAGGGTAGTGATAATGTAACTTTTACTAAAGAGGGAGATATTAGTGCTCGCAGAGATATTAGTGCTTCAGGAAATATTACTGCTTCAGGAACTATTTGTGATATTACTGGTTGTATTGGTGCCGGTGGGGGTTCTAGCCTATGGACGGCAGGTACCGCTGGTAGTATAAGTAGACCAGAAAGCAGTGTGTTCTTAGCTGGAATTGCGGCAGATTTACCAGTTACAGGTGTTGGTACTAGACTGCTTTGGTATCCAAAAAAAGCAGCACTTAGAGCTGGTGTTTTATTAGCAAACACTACAGCTTGGGACGATGCTAATATTGGTAATTATTCAGTGGCTTTTGGTAGAGATAATAGTGCAGCAGCAGCTGGGTCTACAATATCAGGAGGTCAACAAAATACCATTCTATCTGGTTCTAACCTATTAAGTTTTATAGGTGGAGGAGTTAATAATGAGATATTAGATTCTGTTGAAGGAGTAATCGTTGGTGGCGGAGGTAATAAGATAGGTAATCTACCTAATAATGATGCTGCTTTTATAGGTGGAGGACTTAATAACATAAATAATGGTGCTAATGGTGTTATCGTTGGTGGTGCTAATAATATTTTAACCAGCGATGCTAGTTTTATTGGCGGAGGTGAACATAATTTAATAGATAGTCCTTGGTGGTCAGCTATCGTGGGCGGAGAGAATAATGAGATTCATGATAATTATAGTTTTATTGGCGGTGGAGACACTAATGTAGTTTCAGGACAATATGCAGTTATTCCAGGTGGTCAATATAATATTGCCAATGGTGATTTTTCTTTGGCGGCTGGAAGAAACATGCAGCTTACTTCTGCAGCTAATGGTACATTTGTTTGGGGTAATTCTAACAATCCAGTTTCTATAACCAGAGATAGCTCATTTATAATATTTCCAGGAACTACTGTAGGAAGTGTGCCAAGAGTTGGTATTGGCACTGCTCTTCCAAATAGTACTTTACATGTTAAAACTAGTACTGGTAATGCAGAGATTGATATTCATAGTAGTGGGGTTGATGGTGATGGTAAGCATTGGGGTATTTATCAAAATGGATTTGATGGTCCTCTTAATTTTTGGCATAGTGGTGCTAATAATGTAACTTTTAGTGATAGTGGTATTAGCGTTGTGAATGGTGTTGGTAATGATTATATACAATTAGATAATGGTACGCCTTTAGCTAGTGACTGTGATGACCCTTTAGAATATGGTAGATTAATTTTGGATTCTAATAACCTAAAACTTTGTACATCAGCTGGTTGGAGAACAATTTAATTATAAAATTTTTAGTAAGTTTTAATATATAATGAAGTCAGATTTTCACTTTCATTTTTATAGTCGCATAGTTATTATGGCTGTTTTAGCCGTATCTTTAGTTTTTATACAAAAATCAGTGACTACTATAGCCAGTGACCCTCCTGGTACGGAGTATAAAATAAATGGTTGGGCTTGGAATATTAAAGCTGGCTGGTTAAGCCTTAATTGTTATAATGATTTTGTTGTTCCTGGTACCTATATAAATCGTTGTGCGGATGGTGTTCCTCCTGGTCTTGATTATGGTTTAACTACCAATAGAACTGTTAATCCTACAAAAATAGAGGGCTGTATTTGGGCAGGTAATTATATTAATAGTTCCGAGAATTTAGGTTGGGTTTGTTTTAATGATCCAAATCCTTCAAAAAGACCAAATGCTGTAGATGGTTTTGGAGTAGCCACATCTACTAATTATGTAAACGCTTTAGATGAAAATACCTATGCTAGTATTTTAAAGCAAGAGCATTTTATATGTGCTGGAACGCCAATTGGTGTAGCAGATTATGGTAATCCTTGTGATCCAAATAATCATACCTGTTCATCTGGTTCTTGTATTTGGGCTGGTGACGATGCTTGGAAACTAGGTTTTCCGATTAGTTCACCAATATTAGCACGAATACAGGAACCAGCTGGAAGTACCAGAAATGGAGATCCTGATTATCCATCAGCAACTTATTGTAATCATGATAATACTAGACCATGCGTAAATGATTCATGGTGCGCGGCTGGGGATACTTGTGGCAATCCAATTTATGGTTGTTTTAATTGTTATCAAGTGGTTACATTTATATGCGATGATGGAGTTACTGATTGTGCACCTGGTCCAGAAGATTGGATAAATCCTAATCCTCTTTGCCCTGTTAATCCACCTGGTGCTATAGGAATATGTCATCATGGTCTTTCATGGGAAAATTGTGATAATTGTTTAGAATATTTTTATTACACTGGTCAATGTATAGATGATAATGGTGTGTTAGGGGTTAATCAAAATTGTAGAAAAACCGATGACTGTGCGTCTGATGAAATATGTCAGCCTATTAGTACTTGTAGTAATGATATTGAGCATACTTGTAGTGATAATAGCAATTGTAATTTTGGTGCTATTTGCCAAATAGTAGCTGGAGTTGGTGGTATTTGTAGTGGAAATCATGAAGCCAGCTGTACTGATGCTGCAGACTGTATTGGTGGTACTTGCATAGAGCGAGAAACAGGTTCTCTAAAAAAGGTTATTGGTGCCTATGAATGTACAGACTGTGATATACAGAGCCAAAGTAATGTTTGTGGTCAAAATAGCCAAGAAAAAAATCTTAATAGTTGTCTATCATGTCCAGCTGATAAAATGTTTTATACTCCAGGTGTAATGATAGATAATAATCATTACAATCTTGTAGATGGTCCACTCCCTGCTATAGCAAGAGATGAAGCTAGACTTTGTGGTTGGGCCTGGAATGCTTGGGAGGATGTAGATAATAATCTTCATGGACTTGGCTGGTTTCAATTTGGTCCGCGAGTAGTAACTACCACCAGACCTTTTCTATCGGTGAAAGAAGGTAATATTTATTCAGAAAAAAGTATTACTGGTAAGTATTTACCTCCTTTTGGCTATTGGAATGCTTCCTATTTAATTGAATCGGGCGGCAGTATTACTAATTTTATTAGTTCCAGTACTTTAAATCAAACTTTTCAAGGTGAATTTGCCTATCGTTCTAAAATAGGTTTTTTAGAAAAAGAGGTTGAAACTAATAAATACACTAATGCTTTAGGTAGTTTAGATTATTATGGTTTAACGGAAGATTTTAGTGGTGGTTTTGATTATAATAAATATGGGGCAAAGATATACAAAAAAGGGGTTGCTACTTCTGGTGTTGAACCTACAACCGATAAATTATATATGAATGAAGGCGTTCTTTATTATGTTAATGGTTTAAATATTGAATATGATGCAGATAATTTGGTACTAGAAGCTTTAGCCTGGCCGTATCCAGACGGGTCACAATGGTCGGGAATAATAGCTGTAGATGGAGACGCTACTATTAATAGAAATGTTGTCTATGGCGCACCTTTTTCGGGTATCAAGACTCTTAAAAATATTCCTTCCGTAGTTTGGATAATCAGAGGAGATTTACACATTGGTCCTAAAGTGACTAGTTTAGCCGGTACTTTTATAGTTTTGGGAAACCCAGCGGTGGTACCATCCTGTGATCCACTTGTACCTGGTTGTGGACAAGTAGTTACTTGTTACACTAGTCCACTGGCACCATCAGCTTGCGATGATAATACTCTAACTATTTATGGTAATGTTTTGGCGAGATATTTTAATTTAAATAGAACCTATGCTTCTAGTGCCGCTAAAGCTCCAGCGGAAAATTTTATAAATGATGGACGTCTACAGGCTAATCCACCCCCTGGTTTGGAAGACTTTAGTGATATTATGCCAAGGTTCACGGAGAATTAATTTAATCTTTGGATTAAGTGATAGAATGTGTTATAATTATATAAATTTAACTTAAGTTTTAAAAATAAAATTAGTTAAAAATATGGGTTTATTTTCTAGTACTACTAGTTATTTAGGAGTTGATATTGGAACATCCAGCATTAAGCTGGTAGAGCTTGAAAATTATAAAAATCAAGCTAAATTAAAGACCTATGGCTATGCCGATATTGCTATTAATGTACTTAGTAGATCTATAGATAAAAATAATCAACTTATTGCGGATTATATAGTAAAAATTGCTCAACAATCTAATGTTCAGACTAGACAGGTGGTGGCTGCTTTACCTACTTTTTCGGTATTTAATTTTATTATAAATTTGCCACCCATGCCTAAAAAAGATTTGAGTGCCGCTATTAAATGGGAGGCTAAAAAATTTATTCCAGTCCCTTTGGAGGAAATGATTTTAGATTGGAAAATACTTAATAAAAAGAAAGTAAGTAATACAAATAAAAAAACTGAAGGTTCTAAGTCTAGTCGTGAGGAAACGGCTACTAAAATTTTAGAAGGATCAAATAAAGACTCTGAAGATTCAAAGCAAAATGAAGCTAAGGTAATTAGTTCAGGAGCTGGAGATAATAATTATAGAATACTTTTAACAGTAGCTCCAAAAAATTTAGTCGCTCGCTATATAGATATTTTTAAAAGAGCTAAATTTAATTTACTTAGTTTAGAAACAGAGGCCTTTGCTTTATCTAGATCTTTGATAGGCAATGATACTTCTACAGTAATGATTGTTGATATAGGAGCTACCACAGCTGATATTTGTATTATAGAAGATGGTGTACCAATTTTAAACAGAGGTATAGATACTGGCGGTGAATTTATTACTAAAACTATTATGAATAGTCTGAATGTAAATCAAGAAAGAGCTGAGCAATTTAAACGAGATTTTGGTTTAGCTGGCGGTGGATTTAAAAATGTTCCAGCTGTAATTCAAAAATCTCTTAATTCCATTATTAATGAAATTAAATATGTTTTTGATATTTATCAAAGACAAAGTAATAATCATATAGATAAAATAGTTTTAACAGGGGGTAGTGCATTTTTACCAAGTCTGCCTGAGTATTTGTCAGAGCTTTTAAATATGCAAGTAATTATAGGTGATCCTTGGGATAGGATAATTTATCCATTTGATCTTAAACCAGTTCTTGAAGAAGTTGGTCCTAGAATGGCTGCGGCAGTGGGATTAGCTATGCGTGATATTTAATTTATGGATAAAGAAATAGATAAAAAAGAAATTAATTTAATGCCAGAAGACCTAAGATCTAAAGAGTCTGGTATTTTATCTAAAGCTAAAATTAAAAATGAGTTTGATTTTGATTTTGTATCACCAAAAGATTCTGCTTTAAAAAAAGTAGTTTACCAGTCAGATATTTCCATTTGGGAAAAAATAAAAAGACTTTTTAATAGGCCAAAGGCTTTTGGTCAAGCTAGTGCTAAATTAAAAGAAACAGTAAAATTAGCTGAACATAAAATTATTGAAGCCCCTAAAAAAATTGCCAAGCCAGCCTTTAAAGAGCCTTTACATATTCCAGACAAAGAAATCAAGTTACTAAACAAGGAATTTCATATTGATTATGCTAATAGTGTTTTAAATGATATAAAGCCAGTTAAGAAAAATAAGTCGGGCTTATCTATTTGGGATAAACTTAAAAAACTATTTGCGTTTAAAACAAAATCACCTAAATTACTAGAAATAGAAAGGGTACCAGCTAGACCTATAATAGCTAAAAGTATTGAAGCACATGTTAAAATACCAGCACCAATTGATATATTGAATGAAGAAAATATAAAAGCTGTTCCGGAGTCAAAGATTCCTGATAAAGATAAAAGTATCGATAAAACTGTCGAAGAGCCAGTAAAACCAGAATTAATATCAAAATTTCATCATCCAGAACCAAGGATTAGAGCTAAACTTTTAGATAATAGTGGAGGTGTAGATTTGATACCAGATTCTGCTAAAACTAGGAGTTGGCAGCAGATTATAAAATTACTGGTAACAACTTCTGTAATTTTTTCGGTCATTATAGCAGTGTTTTACGGTTTTTTATTTTATCAAGGTCAAACTATAATAGATCAAAATAATAAAAAACATGATCAGATTACTAGTATTGAAAAACAAATTATAGAGTATAAAAGTTTAAATGATGATATTACACAATTAGGTGATGAAATAAAAACAATTCATAAATTACTTAGCTTTCATTTCTATTGGACTAATTTTTTTCAACTTTTAGAAAAATACACTATTTCAGATGTTTATTACTCTGGCATTACAGCTAGCAATGGAGGAGCCTTAACCCTGCAGGCCACGGCTACTGATTTTGAAGCTCTAGCTCGTCAGATAAAAGTTTTACAACAGGAAGAAGCTCAGGAATTCGCCACAGCTATAGAGGTATCGTCCGCAAACTACCGTGAAGGTATTGGAGTGGGATTTAATATAACCATAGTACTTAATCCATCTTTGTTTGTATATAATGAAAATTATATATATGAAAATCAACCTCTCCCAACTTCCCTTTGACAGGGGAGGAGCTGAACCCCCTTGTCCAAGGAGGATTGGGTGATTAAAAATGTTATGATTAATAAAGATAAAAAAGACATACAATTTGAACAACCATCTGATATTTTATTATTAACTAATCGTTATATAATATTTGTTATAGCTTTTGTCGTTGCGGCTATTTTGCTTTTAGGATATTTTTTTATTCTAGCACCAAAAATTACTAGTATTAATTCTATCGAAAAAGAAACTACTAAAACAGAAGAAAGAAAAGAGAACAATCAAATTTTATTAAATAGTCTCAAAGAAATTGAAGCAGAATATCAAGACATTATGAATAATCGGCAAACAGACTTAGCGGCTTTGAAAACAATGGTTCCCCAGGGACCACAGACAGCTGAACTTTTCTTATTAGCCGATCGTTTAGCAACTAAATACAATCTTCAATTAATAGATATAGCTCTTGTTGAAAATGTACCTCAAAAAATCTCTACAAATAATGTTTCACCAGAAGCTACTTCAGAAGAGACAGCTGAACAGATTGAACCAGAGGTAGTAACAATTGACGAACTATTAATTGCTAGTGGTCTTAAAGCGATAATAGTGAGATTAACTGTGGCCAAAGTAATTAACGAAGGGGAATATGTTTCAGGAAAAGATGTTTATAATAATTTTAAAAATTATCTGGCGGCTTTAGAAAATAATATGAGACTTTTAGATGTTCAATCCATCGCTTTTCAAGCTATAGATGCCGAAGTAGTATCATCTTATAATTTTAACGTAAATTTAATAACTTATTACCAATAATTCTAACGGAATGAGTAAAAAGAGTGATAAAAAAACAATTATAATACTATTAATAGTGCTAGCAATATCGATTATGGCTGGAGGTATTTGGACTTATAATAATATTAAATCCTCAGAAATTTCACCAGCCTTAGATAATTTTTCAAATTTAGGAATTAATGATATTAAGATTATTAAAGAGGCTTCTCTACTAAATGTTATAGATTTTTTAGATGCTAAAAATTATCCAGGAACTATTTGGGATGATTTTTATACAGATGCTCAGTTTAATAAATTACGAGATATTAACACAACTATAGATATAGATAAATACATTAATAATCCTAATCCTTTTGTAATTCCTAGTTCTACGGAAGATGGCCTAGAAGATAAGCTATAATAATTTATGACCAAACCAGAAGCTCAAAAACTTTTAGAGGCTCTAAAGGTAAATAATTTATTAGACGACGACCAATATAAAACACTAAACTCCAATGAATACCCAACTTTTGAGGAGTTAGAAAAACAGGTTCGTCGTACTATTTTAATATCTAATGAAGATTGGGCTCAAGCCAAGGGGGCATTTTATGATTTAGAGTATGCTACTCTTATTGGACATAAAATAGATACTTCTATTTTAAACATTTTACCTGAAAATTTGTCAGAAAATTACCAAATGGTAGTTTTTAGTCAAAAGGGTTTAGATATAGAGGCAGGTCTAGTAGATCCTACTAATTTTAAAGCCATCGAAGCTCTTAATTATTTAGCTCGTAAAAAAAATTTTAAAGTTAAATATTATATAATTTCTGAAGAGAGTTATCGAACGGCTGCTAAACAATATGAAACTTTGGGTGAAGAAGTTGGTGAGGCTTTAGATACGGCGGAAGCTATTTTTGCTCCCAAAGAAAATATTGATTTAGAGGGTGATATAGGAGAGGTGGTTAAAAGCGCGCCGGTTTCTAAGATTGTTTCAGTGGTGCTTAGACATGCTATCGAAGGTCGTGCTTCCGATATTCATATTGAACCAGTTAATAATCAATCGAAAGTTAGATATAGAATTGATGGTGTATTGCATACTACTATAGTATTACCAATCTATGTTCACGCGGCTCTAGTCTCCAGGATTAAAGTAATGGCCAATCTTAAAATTGATGAAACCAGAATCCCTCAGGATGGTCGTATTCGTATGAAGGTGCACAACAAAGACATCGATTTTCGTATTTCTACCATACCCCTGATGGGTCAGGAAAAAGTCGTAATGCGTATTTTGGAAACCCCAGATAAAGCTCCGAGTTTTTCAGATCTTGGTTTTCTAGGTTTACAACTTAAAGTTATAGAAAAAAATGTTCATAAACCAAATGGGATGTTTTTGTTAACTGGTCCGACCGGTTCTGGTAAATCTACTACCTTATTTGCTTTTTTATCCTACTTAAATAAGGAAGATATAAATATTGTTACTTTGGAAGATCCAGTAGAATATTATATTCCAGGTGTCAATCAATCTCAAATTAGACCAGAAGTAAATTTTACATTTGCCAGTGGGCTAAGAGCTCTGCTTCGTCAGGATCCAGATATTATTATGGTTGGTGAAATTCGTGATAATGAAACAGCTGAATTAGCTATTCACGCTGGTTTGACAGGTCACTCGGTTTTGACCACTCTACATACTAATAGTGCCATGGGGGCCATTCCTAGGCTTTTTGATATGAAGGTGGAACCATTTTTATTGGCCAGCACCCTTAACGCAGTAGTGGCTCAGAGATTAGTTAGAAAGATATGTGAAAAATGTAAAGTAGAATATAAATTACCAACTGAGGTTGAAAATAATCTAAAAAAACATCTAAACTCAATACCAACAGAAGCTTTTTATGGAGGTATAAATGCTAAATCTTTTAAATTTTATAAAGGTCAGGGTTGTGCCAACTGTGGGCAAAGCGGCTATAAGGGCAGACTGTCCATCGCCGAGGCCATTCACGTTACTCGAGGTTTGAAAGATATTATTGCTAAAGGATTTGATAGAGCGGAAGCAGAAGCAGAGTTAGCTAAACAGAAGTTTATCACCATGGAACAGGATGGAGTGATTAAAGCTCTGTTGGGTATGACTACTGTAGAGGAGATTATGAGAGTTTCAAAAATGTGATAAACGAGTTGAAAGTTAGAAAGTCAAAAGTTGGCAAGCGATTTTATTAAATATTTAAAAACAAAAATTTGAAACTTTATAACTTTTAACATTAAACTAAAAATATATGGAAGATAAAAAAATATTAATTGTCGAGGATGATGATTTTTTACTGCAAATGTATTCTACTAAATTGGAGTTAGAAGGTTTTAAAGTATTGGAAGCAATGAATGGTCTGCAGGGACTTAAGATTGCTCAAAAAGAAAAACCAGCTTTAATACTCTTAGATCTTAATTTGCCAGAGCTTAGTGGTTTTGAAGTATTAGAACAATTAAAAAGAGAAGATGATACTAAACATATACAGGTTTTGGTATTAACTAATTATTCACAAAAAGAAGATATAGATCGTTGTTTAGAATTAGGAGCTGCTGATTATTTAATCAAGGCTCATTTTGTACCCTCCGAAGTTATTGCTAAGATAAAAGTAATA
>Ga0066639_10004545_pt1 | contig 11813 bp, 17 predicted proteins | sample CryGeyCG2114_010_2_FD_59504 | JGI IMG/M metagenome (GOLD analysis project Ga0066639, IMG submission 59504) | Groundwater microbial communities from aquifer - Crystal Geyser CG10_big_fil_rev_8/21/14_0.10 | ecosystem: Environmental > Aquatic > Deep subsurface > Groundwater | place: USA: Utah... | reverse complement strand
TGAGAAATCAGGATGTGCATCATGCATAGAAGCCTTGCCCCTTAGGGCAAGGAGTATCACATATCACTAAGTTTATTGAGGAGGAACTAAACTATCCCAGTCTTCAATAAAGTCCTTTATTTTAGGTTCTTTTATTTTAATTCCCCTTTTTTCCGCATATAACTTAGTCAACAAGTAAAACACCATTCCAAGACTTTTGTAACTCTTATTATTGACTGGCAAAACAAAGTTTATTCCCTTCGTAAAGTTATTTGTATCACATATTCCAAAAACAGGAATCTTAATCTTATTTGAGTCAACTAATAAATTTTTATCAAGCCAGGGGTCACAAATCATTGCTAAATCTCTTTCGAAGAAATCCTCTAAGTTAGTGTTTGTTAAAGTTCCTGCAGGATACTTCTTTGTGAATACCTTTATTCCTAATGTTTCTCCAAATTTTTCAACAGCTTTCCATCCAGCTTCTCTTTTACATGCCAAAACTATTTGTTCAGGTGCATACTTAGCAAGGAATTCGACGGCCTCTCTTATCTTATCATCTTGCAAAGAGGTATTAAATACCGCAAGTCCATCTGCTCTTCTTCTATAAACATACTGCTTCATGTCTGGAGTAATAACTCTAGTTCCCAAATGTAATGACGCTTTAAGATAATCTTCAATAGGAACAATAGTTTTCTTTTCTTCTTCCTCTCCCTTAACCTTTCCTTTAATTTCTTTTATTCCAATCTTTTCTTCGCCTTCAACTTTTCCTGCAAGTGCCTTAGCTCTTTCAAGTAAAGCAGATTTTTTATCAGATTTATTCTTGGCTTCTTTTTTAACATTCTTTGACTTTCCTTCAAGAGTATCTTCTATTGCTTCAATGCCTTCTTTTACATCTTTGACTATTTCTTCTACGATTTCGTCAGCTTTTTCAGTTGCTTTTCCAACTATCTTCTTTACTTCATCAACTAAGCTTTCTTTTTTCTTTGCCATTGTAAATTCGTTATAATTAGTGCACGGGTGTTTGCGCGAACGCAACCTGTTCCTTGCGGAGTCAAGATCCGGGTTTGTTTCAGCCGGTACGTACAACCTACTTTTAGGATAAATCTTGGGTATTTAAAACTTGCTTCTGTCTATCTCTAATAACCTTTTCAGTTTAACATCTCTCCACTTTGTAGCAATTCCACATTTAATATAATCTGCTTCAAAGCCGAAGGCATAGTCTGCTAATGCAGAGTCCATTGTTTCTCCAGACCGATGTGAGAATATAATCTTAATACCCTGTTTTTTGCACAATTTTATTACGGCATCAACTTCTAAAAGAGACCCAGTCTGGTTTGGTTTTACTATCACTGCATTTGTAGATTTCATTTTTATAGCTTTCTTCACTCTATAAAAATTAGTCACTGTCAAATCATCTCCAACAACCAGATTATTTTTACTAATTTTTCTAAATCCAGAAAAATCTTCTTCATCCAATGGGTCTTCGGTATAGAGAATTTCGTATTTCTTTATAAGTCTATTAATATAATCTATTTGCTCCTTTCTCGACAAGAAAAAATAATTATAGTTATATGTCCCATTTTTATAGAATGATGACGCAGCAATATCTAATCCAATTCTTATTTCTTTAAATTCAGACAAAGTACTCAAAATATCTTCAATGCTTAAATCAGTCTGCCACGCACCCTCATCGTTTATCTTTTTTGATTTTATTTTTTCCCCAACTTTCAAATATACTGATTTAAGAATTCTATAATTTTTTCGGATATTTTTTCCCTTGGGAATAATAAGAAATTCTTGAAATACTGGATGGTTTTTATTGTTACTATGCAATCCCCCTCCGATTACATTTCCCGCAGGAACTGGAAGTTTTCTCGCAGCAGGATTAATTATTTGCCACAGCTCTTTTTTCTGTTCCTTAGCAAGAGCCTTAAGAATTGCAGACTCAAAAGCAAATAAAGAATTGCCCCCAAATTCATTTACCCTTTTCAGCCTCAATTCCTTAGAAATTATTTTTTCAACTTTTATTAAATCCTTGAAATTATTTATCTCAATTTTCCATTTCCAATTGTTAAGAAATGAAACACAGAATTTCAAGTCTTTATAGTAAGGCTTACTTTCATATCTTCCTTTTGATTTTCCAGATGGAGATGATGCCCTCTGTTCATTAACTTCAACCTCAATGGTCAATTCATTTCTAGAATCTTTTATAGCTCTTGCCCTAATTTTATTGATTATCATAAAACCAGAAATACCTTGCAATTAATAACCTTAACTATTGTTCTTCACTACTGCTTGTATCTTCAATAGCTGGTTCATCCTCGTCATCAGGAGCAAAACCTAATTCTTCAGCTTTTTCTTCTATTTCTTTTTCAACTTCTTTTTCTTTAGCTTCAATTTCTTCGTCGTTTATCTTTTCTACTTTGATAGCTCTAAGCTTTTCTTCTCTTCTGTCTGGCATAGGCCTATCAATAGAAATAGGCAACACTTCTTCGTTTAATTCCCTTTCAGCAATTTTAATAGCATCGTACTTCATAATTTTCAGTTCCTCTTCAGGAATTTTTAGCAATAAAGGCGCATCCATCGCAATCTGCAAAGCTCTTGCCCCCAAAATTCTCGCAGTCTCATATTTAGTAAATTGATTTTTTGCCATATTATCTATTATTTAAGGTATTTATTAAACGTTTTCATTACTTCATCATACTTCTCAGGAAGAAGTTTAACTATTTTTTCAATCTCTTCCTGTCTGAAAGGAACGCTAAGTCCTTTTTGACAAGAATTAATCATATATCTACCATCTAGTTTCGAGATTCCCAAAGTTACTTTACTTTCGCATGCTTCTTCTTCTTCTCTAACAGGACTAAGGAACAGATTATCTCCAAGTTTATAGAACGTGAATGTAAGTGGAATTGTAGTTTCAACAAGAGGAAGTCTTTCATCACTCTTCGCATGATAATCAATCTTTCCATCTTCTTTTAGTTTTGGGAAAACTGCATTTTTCAATGCTGCAACACAGGCTATACTAGCGGCATCAACTAAAGCACCATCATCATTTATTGGATAAATATCCACAATAACAGTCCAAACTTTCTCGCCTTCTACAATAACTAATTTCTTTAGGTCAATCATTCCAGATTCTCTAATCATTCTGTCTATTAATCTTGGCAGTTCAATAGCATTAAATTTAGGAGGGCCTTGTTCAAACCTAGGAGACGCCAAAGGTAACAAATCAGCAGACACTGTAAGGTTTCCCTTATTAGGAGAATCAGGATAAGGTGTTCCAACTTCCATTTTTACACCAGCAATAATCTCAGTCTTACCCATTCTAACTCTGGCACTACCCTCAGCCATATTTGAGACTCCATATTCAACTTCAAAGTCTTTCAAATCAAGTAACCCACGTCCATCAAATCTTTTTCCAGCATTAAACATACTAGTTAACTTTTCTTTTGTCAAATTTGTTATATCCATTGAACTCATTCTACAATCTCCTTCAAAGCTTTCTTTTGAACTTCATAAATTTCCTCGCAGCCTTTATTTACCATTTCCAAAACATCCTTAATCATTTCAGGAGGAATCTTTCCATCTAACTGCATCAATGTAAATTCATCAGTTCCCGCAATCTTAGCTAAAGGTATATCTGTATGTCCTTCTCCTTCATCATAATGCTCTTCTGCATTATCTGCATCAAGCGCCAAATCCTTGTCTAATTTACCAACAGCAACACTACAAATCAAGTTTTTCATAGGAATTCCTGCATGTGCCAAAGCCATAGATGCTGCATTAATTCCTGCCGTTCTTGTTCCGGCATCTGCTTGCAAAATATAAATTTGAACATCAATTACAGTATTAGGAAATGCCCTTAAATCCAAAACAGGAGATAGTGCCCATTCAGTAACCTGTGAAATTTCCTTGCTTCTTCTCGATGGTCCAGGTTTCTTTCTCTCACTAACTGAAAAGCTAAGCAAATCGTAATTAACTCTTAATATTCCAGTTGAAGGGTCTTGCATATGCTGAGGATGAAGTTGTCTTGGTCCATATACTGCAGCTATAGCAATTGTATCTCCAAATGCAAACATGGCACTTCCATCAGCATTAGGAATAATTCCAACTTTAGCCTTCATTGACCTCATTTCATTCGCTTTTCTTCCGCTTGGTCTTGCTACCATATTAATTTTCCTGGAACCAGACCTCCATTTTGTCTGTTAATCCTTCAATAAGAACTTTATCAGCAACAAATTCAATGGCTTTTCTTGCCTTTATCTCTGAATCTAAATCATCTCCTTTAACCCAAACCCATCCATTCTGTCCAACAGTTATGTTACATCCAGTCTTTTCTTTTATAAGAGTTATCATACTTCCTTCTCTTCCAATTATTCTTGGTACTCTACTAGCATTTATCCTAAATATAAAACCGCCTTCTAATTTTCCTAGTCCTCTTCCTTTAAGAGTTAAGTCAATTCCTCTACCCTTTATACTCCATATTTTTGCAGACAAGACATCTCCTATTCCTAAATATTGATCCATTTCATTTCTATTAAGAAATCTTGGAGATTCAGCAATAGGCAAGAAGGCAGAACCAGCAGAATCTGTATCCACAAGCCAGCCGTTAAATGTAACATCCACAACTCTTCCTATGACAACATTGCCTCTTCTTGGAATATAGGCTCCAGATAATGGAATCACTTTAATCATTCTGCCTGCAACCTCTGCAAGCCCAAATCTATCCGCAATAACATTATCTCCTTCTCTTCTAGCACCTTCTCCAGGAAGAAAGTCCTCTCCAGAAACAATAATTTCACCAGGAACAACTACCCATCTTTTATTACCTTCAGAACTCTCTATTTGTTCATTCTCTTCATTAATTTCGTTCTCTATCATCATAATATTAATCTACACTCCAAGGATAATCGTAATCAACCTTCTAGTGTCCTTATCTATGCAAATTACTTTGCTTAAGGGTTTTTAAACTTTGCTGTTAAATTTTGGAAAACCTTAAGCCAGAAAAATCCTTGATTTTATGGGGTTAATTGTTGGATTTTCTCACAAAGATTATCTTAATAACTTATTTCAATAATATCTTTGCCAGAATCATCAATCTTTATAGGGATAATTTCAATGCTCTGTTTTTCAGCAATATTTCCAAGAATTTCTAAAAGATTATTTGAATCTTTAGAATCTACAACCACCTTGACGCTCTTTTTCATTCAATCTACAATAAGAAGTAGTTTAAATTATCTTCCAACCTCTGAGAAGTGGTTAAAAGCTTCTATTCTCATTTAGTTTAATCCAAAAAGTAAGTAATACCATTACTAAAAAATATAATCTTATTTTAATGCTAATCTGATTTTTCTCATTTACTAATTTTTTTAAGATATTCATTTAGATATTCCAATTGCTTTTTTAATTCTTTAATTCTTTCCTTATTTTTTCCATAGTTAGAATAGTGCCAGACTTGATAAAAAACTAATTTCTTTTCTTTACTAAAAAATTCTGAATATAAATCTTTATACCATCGGACCCAAGGGTATTTGGTTTACCATTATATGGAAAGAGTTTATTAATTTGTTTGAAAACTTTCGTACCAAAACAGATTATATGGAAAGAGTTTCCTCCTAAAATATTCAATTGTTCAAAAAGTCTCACTTTAGATTTTTTAGAGTTTTCTTTTTTTAATTCATTAGAATTTCGTTGCACCTTTTCAAATAAATCAGTCATATAAGAGCCAATTAAGTTTTCATTTTCTTTTACATATTCATTTAAACTTTTATTCCTATAATCATTTCCATTATGAAAATTAGCAAAAGTTCCTGAAACTTGCTTTGACGGATTCAATCCTAGAAAAACAATGTTATTATTATTTAATTTTTTTTATGTTTTAAAAAATAATCATATTGGGAAGTTTTTAAATCTTCATTATTAAAGTTATCACTCCATAAAGCAAAACTTGCACATTTGTATCCTTCCAGATTTTTTAATTGTTCTTCGTTTACCATTTTAAACCTATTTCAAAACTTCTTCGCTTCTAACTGCACCATGCGTAATTCCGTTAAGCTTATCATAGAAATCTAATTGCATCCCCGCAGGGATATGAATAGTTACTTCCAAGTCTCCATTAGGAAGCCATTCTTCATTATCTTTATAATCTTGAAGAATACCATAAACTTTCCCAGTATATTGAGCAGGAATAGTAAGTTTTATCTTTTTGACTTGAATGCTTATAGGAATAATTGGTTTCAGTTTTTCAACAACGTCAAGCATCTGCTGTTCAGCAGGTCTATTGTCAAAATGATAATGAATTTCCTGAATACCTCTTTTTATCCTCTCTTCAGTATAAGACCTTCCATGTTGGTCCGCCGCATTTCTCAAGATTAAGTCAACAATTTGTTTAATTTTTCTTCCTTTTTCTGCATCCCTAAATTCCTGAGGTTTTTGCAACTCGCCTTCCTTTATTATTTTCTCAGCAACCTCATGCAAGTCTGTTGTCCCAAAAGCATTTTTCAAATCCAGATTACTTGCCATAGTTCCTTCTTTGACATTATAATAAATTCCATTAGAATTCAATGCATTAGTGATATCTCCTTCTCCAGTTTTAATCTTAATAGCTTCTTCAAAATCAACAGAGATTTCAAAAGTCTTGCTTCCAACGCACTTTTTTGCTTCAACGACAACCATAAATAAAACAAATAGTCAGCTTATTTAAAGATTATTATTCAAATCACTTACCATACTTACTTAGTTTTTCAGGTTCTAATCTTACCAATTTTTTTTCAGCTTTTTTGACGTAACATATATCAAATCTTTCAACTTCAAAATTCTTCCCCTGAATTTCTTTAAATATTCTAAGGGCCAATTTTATTCCATCCTCAATAGCCATATCTTCTTTGTAATCTTTTCTAAGCTTTTCTTTTATCTGCTCATCATCTTCTCCTATAACGTTTGCTTTGTAAGCAAAGAAATTTCCAGTAACATCAGTAGTGTACAAATGTCCTTTACTCTTATCTACTCCAGCAACCATTATAGCCACTCCATATGGCCTAGCTCCGCCATATTGCGTAAACATCTGCTTACTATCTGCAATCATTTTGATTATGCTAATTGGTTCAATTGGAGAATCATAACTTACTCTATTTTGTTGAGCCAAAACTTGGGATTTTTCAAGAAGTACTCTCGCATCAGAAGATATTCCTGCAGCACTTGCAATAATATGTTCATCAATTTCAGAAATTTTCAGGGCAGATTCAGGAGCTATAAGTTTATCCCTTATTCTTTTATCAGCAACAATAACTACTCCATCAGTACATACCATTCCAATGCTTGTGCTTCCAAGTCTTACAGTCTTTTCTGCATATTCAACCTGAAGTAAATGTCCATCAGGCGAAAACATAGTCGCAGCTCGGTCATAACCCATTGCTTGGTGCTGCATTTCTGTTGGCATCTCCATTTTAGCTTCTACCTTCTCCTAAAATGGGGGCTAAAAAATGTTTCATTTTTTTTGTTTCCATGATTTTTATATAACCTCTATTAAAATAAGACATATTGGTTTAAATAATTGCGTATTTAAACTTTGCTTTTCAATTTCAGCTATCTACTACCCAATCCTTTAATGGTTCCAGAAACTCTAATTACCTGAATCTTATCCTTAGATACGCTAAAGCCAGCCTTAACATTATCTAACTCTTTTCTGTCAACAGCCAAAATCCATCCCTTGTCAATCTTCTTAACAAAAAAGGGAACTGCCTTTGACCATCCTAAAATACCTATATAATCCAGTATGGCTTTCTCAATTTCATTTCTATTTCCATTTACAAGAATATATCTCCTTCTTATTTTTACAGAGGGCTTCAGTTTTAACATCTTAATTAATCAAAGTAACATTTGCAATCCGGTTTATATTTTCTCTGATAACATCACTTTCAAGGGCAAATCCAAGACTCTCAGCCCCACCTATTTTAAAATTATTTATCCCAATAACCTTTCCTTCTTTATTTATCAAAGGCCCTCCAGAATTTCCTGGATTAAGGGTAACATCTGTCTGTATATACTCATTCAATCCGTTAGGGCCTGCCCTTTTCAGTGCAGAAACAATTCCCTCAGTAACACTAAATGACAAACCAAGAGGATTTCCTATCGCAATTACCTTTTCTCCAATCAGGACACTATCACGTTTAACGAGTTCAAGATGATTATAAACTCCAGGAACTTTCAGCAAGGCAAGATCATTAGTTTCATCTCCACCTAAAAACTCAGCATTAATCTCGTTTCCATTATAATCAACAATTTTTATATATTGAGCATTTGCAATAACATGCATATTAGTAACTACATATCCTCCTGAATCAACAAAAAAGCCAGAGCCAGCCGAAGTGTCTGTTGTAACACTAACAACTCCTTTAATCGCTTCCTCAACTATTCCAGAAAAATCCTCTTGCGAAGATTTCAATAAATTAATTTCCTGCCTTATGTCCTTGCTCTGTTGGGAAACGACTTTACTTAATTCTTCAACGTTAAACCTCAATTCCTGTCTAATATCTCTTGCTTCCCCATTTATTTTATTTTCAAAATAATTATTACTCTTCTCTTGCTGTGCAATTATTTTAGAAGTGTGTCCAGTCATCACAAAGAAACTTAAAATTTGCAAAATAAGAAGCAAAACAATGAGCCCATAGAGTGCATTTCTATGCTTCTTCAAATGTTTAATATGCTCTTGCATTTATCCTAGTGCCTTAGAAAGTATTTATACTTTTGCCGGAAATGTATTTAAACTAACTTTCCTTTTAACTTAAATGTTAAATATTCACACTATCGGAGGTTATGATGAAGTTGGGAAAAACATGACTGCCCTTGAAACTGGAGAAGACGTATTATTATTTGATGCAGGAATTTATCTTCCTGCAGTTGTTGGAGTGCAAGAAAGAGAAAAAAATCCGACTGAAAAATGGATGAGGGAAATAGGGGCTTTGCCAGACGATTTATATTTAGATAAAAAGAATTTGAGAAATAAAGTAAGAGGAATATTAGTTTCTCATGCACATCTAGACCACATAGGCGCAGTGCCTTATTTAGGCCCAAGATATAAGTGTCCAGTAGCTGCACCTCAATTCACAATAGAGGTATTAAAGAAATTATTGGAAGATAATCGGAATGGGATACCTAATCGCATGATGTCTGTAAAGCCAAACGATTCAATAACGATAAAAGGCAAAGAAAATTATAAGGTTGAATTTGTCAACATAACTCACTCAACAATTCAATCAACCATGATTGCAGTTCACACAAAATCAGGAGTAGTCCTTTATGCGAACGATTACAAGTTTGACAATACTCCAACATTTGGTGATAAGCCAAATTATCAAAGATTAAAACAATTGTCAAAGATTGGAATAAAGGCTCTAATTGTTGACTGTCTTTATGCTAATGATGATAGAAAAACCCCTTCTGAGAGAATAGCCAGAGGTTTATTAGAAGATGTTCTTTTCACAACAGAAAATTATAAATCGGGCATGGTAATCACAACATTTTCATCCCACATAGCAAGATTAAAGACAATTGTAGAATTTGGCAAGCGTCTAGATAGAGAGGTTGTATTTTTAGGAAGAAGTTTAAACAAATATGTCTCTGCTGCAGATGTTATTGGGAAAGCACCCTTCAAAAATCAGATACAAATTGTAAAATATCGAAGACAGATGGAAAAAGTTTTGCAAAGAATAAATAAAAATAAAAGAAAGTATCTCATAGTTTGTACCGGTCATCAAGGAGAGCCAGGCGCAATACTTGATAGAATGTCTAGAAATCAGCTTGCTTACAAATTGTCTCCAGATGACCACGTAATCTTTTCATCCAAAACTATTCCTACTCCTGTGAATATAGAATCGCGTTCTCAGCTTGAAAAGAGACTTAAGAAATTTAATGTTAGGATATTTGACAATGTTCATGTATCTGGGCATGGCGGACGGGAAGACTTAAGAGATTTAATAAAAATAACAAATCCAGAGCATGTTATTCCTTCTCATGGGGATTTGAAAAAAACAGAAGCTGGAATGAATTTAGCAATAGAGATGGGTTATAAAAAAAATTATAATGTTCATTTAATGACTAATGGTAAGAATTTAACTTTAAAATGAGGCAGGACATATATGGAGGGCTAAAAAATGCCGTTGAAAAAGGAGACGACTTGGAATCAGCAGTTAGATCTTTTATCAATGCAGGTTATCCAGAAGCAGAGGTAAGGGATGCGGCTCAAGCTCTCTCAGGTTCAACAGCAGGTCATTCAATAGTTTCTCAAACAACAGTTTCTTCAACAGTTCCACAAACAATAAGTCATTCAACAGGAACCAAAAGCCCAGAAAATCGTCAACAGGTACAATCGAATCTAGTAAGGTCCATTGAAACAGATAGACGTAAAGGAACAGACTGGGGGCTTATAGTTTTAGGCTCAGTATTGTTTATCCTCATAATTGTTCTTATAACTTCTATCTTTTTCAAGACACAGATAATAGATTTTTTCTCTAGTTTAATATGATTTACCAACCTTCAGACGATTCTTATTTATTAGAAAGCCAAGTCAAGAAATATGCTCAAAATAAATCATGTTTAGATATGGGTTCTGGATCAGGCATTTTAGCGGAAGCCTGCAGAAAAGCCCAGGCCTCTTCAGTCCTGGCAGTAGATATTAACCCAGAATCTGTAAAATATCTAAAAGATAAATTCAGAAATACAAATATTAAAATAATCAAATCCAATCTCTTTCAAAAAGTAAAAGGCAAATTCGATTTAATCATCTTCAACCCGCCTTATCTTCCCCTAGATGCCATAGAACCAAAAGATTCTAGGTTAGCTACTACTGGGGGAAAGAAAGGAGATGAAATAAGTCTAAAATTTCTAAATCAAGCAAAAATTCATATGAATAAAGATTCTATTATCATCCTATTGCTCTCATCTCTTACACAGAAAATTAGAATAATTGCCCTTTTATCAAAATTATCTCTCAAAAATAAAATCCTTGCAGAAAAGAGGCTTTTTATGGAAAAATTGGAAGTCTGGGAAATTAAACACAATAATCAATAAATACCCTCCCAAACGCAGATTATTATGAGGTTTGCACATCTTGGCGACTGCCATCTTGGAGGCTGGAAAATTCCTGAATTAAGACAACTAAATCTTGAAGCCTTTGTATATGCAGTTGACACAATAATAAAAGAGAAACTAGACTTTGTCTTAATCGCAGGAGATTTATTTGATTCAGCATATCCGCCAATTGAAACAATTAAGGACACGTTTAATGAATTCAGAAAATTGAAAGAAGCGAACATACCGGTATTCTTAATTGCTGGAAGCCACGATTATTCAGCAACAGGGAAATCATTTTTGGATGTTTTAGAAAAAGCAGGTTTTGTGAAAAACGTATTTATTTCAGAAGAAAAAAATCAATTTATCTATCTTCAGCCAACAATTTACAAGAATGTAGCAATATATGGTTATCCAGGAAAAAAATCAGGTTTGGAAGTTTCTGAAATTGAAAGAATAAAGCTTCAGGACTCTCCAGGTCTATTCAGAATATTGATGCTTCACACCGCGATTAGAGATGCAGTAAAAATTCTTCCAATTCCTGCGGTAGATCAAGATTCTCTTCCTAAAGTAGACTATCTCGCATTAGCCCATTTACATATTACCTATAACAAGAATAATAGGGTCTATTGTGGTCCAACATTTCCTAACAATTCAGAAGAATTAGAAGAACTGCAAGGAGGTTCTTTCTATATCATTAGTACAGAAGGGAAAATAGAAAGAATTGAGATAAAATCTAAACAAATTATAGTTCTAAACTTTTCAAT
>Ga0066639_10004537_pt1 | contig 11818 bp, 16 predicted proteins | sample CryGeyCG2114_010_2_FD_59504 | JGI IMG/M metagenome (GOLD analysis project Ga0066639, IMG submission 59504) | Groundwater microbial communities from aquifer - Crystal Geyser CG10_big_fil_rev_8/21/14_0.10 | ecosystem: Environmental > Aquatic > Deep subsurface > Groundwater | place: USA: Utah... | reverse complement strand
TTTGAATTATAACAGATTATTATTATGACCTCCACAAACCGTGGATGTTGCAATAGATTCTTGCCCAGACATTTTCGTTGTTTGGGTTGGTTATTTTAAATTCAAGTTGCGGTTTTTCACCAGGTTTTAAAAAACCCAAATAAGATTTATCACCGACAAATAATTCCACCCATTCAATATAATGTGTTTGCTCCATCGGATGCGGGATTGAACCAATATCAACAGTAATACTGGAATCGGTTTTTGTAATAACCGGGACGTGTTTTTCCATGCCTTCATCTTTAGACTTGGCAATCATTTCCTCCATTGGTTTACCACAACACACTAATTGGCCAGCGCCGGCGTGTATAACGCGGACGATATTTCCGCAAACTGAGCATTTATAGATTTGATTTATTTGAGTCATTTTAGCTCTCCTTTTAATCTATAATAGCATTATTGTTTATGAAATTTAAATTTTCCGAAAAAACAATCTATCTCAGTTTACTTATTTTTCTTCCCTTGTCTATTTTTCTTTCTTGGAATATTGGCAAAAAGTTAGCCGAAAAAGAATTTAATCAAAAAGCACTTAAATCAACCAAATTAGCAGGAGATTGGTTTGACAAGATACAAACAAAACAAGGGGATTTTATATATGAAATAGATACTAAAACTGGGAAAACTAAAGATGGTAACAATATTGTGAGGCAAGCCGGCAGTTTATACGGATTGGCACAAGTCTACCGATTGGGCAAAAGTGAACAGGATAAAAAAACTTTGGAAAAAGGTTATAAATACTTCCAAAACTATTTACAGGAAAATTCAGTTCAAAATAATGCCAAGGCTTTGTTATTAGTTTCTTTAATAGAATTTATGCAGGCAGATTCTCAAAATCAAAAGATTTATTTGTCATGGGCAAAAGAACTAGCAAATTACCTGGTAACCACTCAACTTGATAACGGCGGTTTTTCTTATCATGGATTGGATGGCGATGAATCGGACTACAACAATGGCGAAACTTTTTATGCCTTAATGCGGATGAATGATCTTCAGGCTGATGAAGACTATTTACTAGTTTCACAAAAGGCAGCCGATTATTTTATCGTTAAATACGGAAAAGATAAATTTGTTAACCTGTCATTTTTTTCCTGGGGAATGGCAGGATTTGCATATTTGTACCAACAGGATTCTCAATCAAGGTATTGGCAGTTTATGAAACAGTCCACCGACAAATTTATTAATTCATATAAAGTTAATCAACCAAAGGGCAATTTAGGAGTTTATATTGAAGGGATAAGCCATGTTGCCTGGATAGCAAAAGAACAGGATAAAAATTATTATAGTCAGCTAAAAAATTTTAGTAAAGATTCTTTAATATACCTGCTTTCTTTACAACTTGATGGTCCTTTATCAAAAAGACACTCAAGCTTTGATAATTTAAAGGGTTCTTTTTGCTATGACTATATATGTAATAGTGTCCGAATTGATATTGTTCACCATATTACTTCAGCACTTTTCCTCTATTTGACAAAAGTAATTTGATTTGTTATTTTATATATGACTAAAATAGTCGTATATGAAAATATCAACTAAAGCAAAATACGGTATTCGGGCTTTAACCTATCTTGTTGAACAAAAAAAATGCTGTTCAATTAAGGAAATTTCGGATAATCAAAAAATTCCTCACGATTATTTAGCGAAAATTTTTTCAAAGCTAAAAAACAGCAATATTGTTAAAGTTAAACACGGTTCTCTGGGAGGATATTTATTGGCCTCCCAACCTGATAAAGTTAGTATCGGAGAAATTATCAGATCTTTGGAAGGGACAACAAATCTGGTTAAATGTACCGAATTTGGCAAATGCAGTTTTCAAAACTGCATTGCCTCTAATCTTTGGAAAAAGTTTCAGAAAAAAATTAATGAAAGCCTGGATTCGCTGACTCTTGCGGATTCATTTTAAATTATGAAAAAAATATATTTTGACTATGCTGCAACAACACCGGTGGATAAACAGGTTTTAAAAATAATGTTGCCTTATTTTGACAAGATTTTTGCCAATACTTCTTCAATTCATTCTTTCGGAGTCAAAGCAGATCAGGCGCTGGAAGCAAGCAGAAAAAAAATCGCCGATCTTTTACGAGTTGAAGCAAGAGATATTATTTTTACCGGGTCGGCAACAGAAAGCAACAATCTGGCAATAAAAGGATTTGCCTTTGCCAATAAAAATAAAGGCAATCACATTCTTGTGTCTTCTGTCGAGCATGATTGTGTTTTAGGCAGCGCCCGTTGGCTTAAAACTCAGGGATTTGAAGTTGATTTTATTCCGGTGGAAAAAGACGGTACTGTAAAAGTTGATTTTATTAAAAAAAGCATTCGCAAAGAAACAATATTAGTTTCGGTTATCCATGCCAATAACGAAATTGGGACTATCAATCCGATAAAGGAAATTGGAGAAATTTGCAAACAAAACAAAGTTATTTTTCACACTGATGCAGTGCAATCATTCGGCAAAATTTCGATAGATATAAAACAAAATAATATTGATATGCTGACAGCATCTTCTCATAAAATGTACGGACCAAAAGGAGCAGCGCTTTTGTATGTTAAAAAAGGTATAAACCTGACTCCGATTCTCCATGGCGGCGGTCATGAAAGAGGCTTGCGCTCCTCAACCGTAAACGTTGCTGCAATTGTAGGGTTTGCCAAAGCTTGCGAATTGAGTTTTAGGCAAATGAATACAGAAGCAAAAAGATTAATAAAGTTACGGGACAAATTAATTCAAGGTATTTTGGCAACAATTCCCGATTCTCATCTTAATGGTAATCCCAATAAGCGATTACCGAATAATATTAATGTGCGATTCGATGGAATTGAAGGCGAGGGATTGGTAATGCTTTTGGATGAAAAAGGAATCGCCTGTTCAACCGGTTCTGCCTGTTCATCAGCATCTTTATCTCCTTCTCATGTTCTTTTGGCTTGTGGAATAGATGCAGGACACGCCCACGGGTCGTTGCGGATTTCTTTGGGAAGATGGACACAAGAAGAAGATATCAGATATATGTTAGAAGTTTTACCAAGTGTCGTTAAAAGATTGAGAAAGATTTCTCCTTTTTACAAGAAAGGGAATTAAATGTACACCAAAAAAGTTTTAGATCATTTCAGAAAACCACAAAATTTTGGAAAAATGGATAAACCGGACGGAGTTGGTAAGGTCGGAAATATTGTCTGCGGTGATGTAATGTGGTTGTACATAAAGGTCGAAAAAAATAAAAACAGCAATGATATTATTAAAGACATAAAATTCGAAACCTTCGGTTGTGTGGCTGCCATAGCAACATCCAGTGCTGTTACTCAAATTGCCAAAGGAAAAACTTTAGATAAAGCTTTAACAATAGAAAAATCGACAATTATCAATTCACTGGGGGCACTGCCGCCAATAAAAATTCATTGTTCGGTTTTAGCAGTTGATGCATTAAATGAAGCAATCTATGACTATTTAGATAAAAGCCATATGAATATTCCGGTTGATTTAGCCAAAAAGCATCAGAAACTGCAAATTGAAAAGGAAATAGTTGATGATAAATATAAAGATTGGATAAATACTGAAGAAAAACTTCATCAGCATGAATGAAAAAATCGCTGTGGCCATGTCGGGTGGAGTAGATTCTTCAATAACCGCGCTTCTTCTTAAAAAGACTGGTTGGGATCCTGTTGGTGTTTCTTTTAAGATGCCTGTGTGGCTTAACAAAAACAAGAGAATTATTAATTCAGGATGGAAAGTAGCCCAAAAAGTCTGCAAAGATTTAAAAATTTCCCACCATATTATCGATTTGACTGAGGAATTTGAAAAAACCGTAGTTTTTTATTTTAAATCAGAGCTTTTAAAAGGTAGAACACCAAACCCCTGCATTATTTGTAATCCAAATATAAAATTTAAAACCTTGATAGGCTTTGCCGATAAAAATAAAATTAAATATGTTGCTACTGGTCATTACGCACAACTAACTGATAATTTTAAACTTAAAATTGCCAAAGATATATCCAAAGATCAAACTTACACTCTTTCGCAATTACCTCATAAATGGCTTAAAAGAATTGTCTTGCCCTTAGGTAAATACACAAAAAAACAAATTTATAAGATTGCCCGCGAAAACGGCTTTGAATTTTTTGAAACTATCAGTCAAAGTCAGGATTTTTGTTATTTAAAAAAATCTTCTCTTGAAGAATATATCAAAAAAGAAATCGGCGTAAACAAAGGCAATATTTTCGATGAAACCGGTCAATTTTTGGGAGAACATAAGGGAATTAATTTTTATACCGTTGGTCAACGGAAGGGTTTGTTGTTAGGAAACGGTCCATATTTTGTTAAAGAAACAAATTTCAAAAAAAACCAAGTAATAGTAACAAAAAACAAAAATAACTTACTAAATAAAATTGTTAAATTATCAGATCTAAATTTTTTTGGAGATTTGAAATCCGGAGCTGTCCAGGCAAGGATAAGATATAGACATCCCTTGGAAGAAGCAAATATTCAAGTTTATAATAAAACTGCAATTGTGGAATTTAAAAAAAAGCAGGCGGTAACTCCGGGACAGTTTTGTGTGTTTTACCGCAAAGATATTTGTTTAGGTTCTGGTGTAATTAATTAAATAATTAGTTATAATTTAGACTATGAAAAAAGCCATAAGCTTATTATTGTTAATTTCTTTCTTTTTTATTTTTGCAACAAAAACTTGGGCATTTTGTCCATTATGTATTGCAACAACTGGAGTGGGCATAGAGCTTTTGCGCTACCTTGGAGTTGATGATAGCATTGTAGGGATTTGGCTGGGAGCGTTTTCTTTATCTGTTGTTATTTGGTTATCCGGTATTACTTCAAAAAAAATCAAAAACAAGATATTGAGATTATTGATTTTTTTTGTGTTGATATACGGTTCAAATATTTGGTTGATAGAATGGATGGGGTTTTTCAAAAACCAATTTAATACCCTGTTTGGTATTAATAAAATTATTTTGGGAACCGTTACTGGTACTATAATCGTGATAATTTCTTTTTTTATTGATAAATATATTCGTTCGAAAAATAACGGTAAAGTTTTGGTATATTATCAAAAATTAATAATTCCGGTATTATTACTTTTAGTTTCTACGCTAGTTTTTTACTTAATAATTTACAAAATATGAAAAAAATTAATAATTCAGACGACCTTATAAATAAAATTAAATCCTTTTCCAAAGATAAAAATCTTGATTTGTCACAAGACGAAGATTTGAGTATCGCCATAATGAATTTGATTAGCCTTGAAGAGCATTTCTTTTTTTCCGGAGCAAAAACAAAAAATAAAAAATATTTCGATCTTCTTAACCAGGTAAGATTAATCCGTACCCAGCTTCTAAAAAAAATTATTAAAGAGTATGAAGGAGAAGTTTGGTGTGTTTCTAAGCATTTATTAGCAGCTTCAATGAGACTTATTGAAGTTGGTACTAAATCCTGGAAAAAAGGCGAAAAAGGCCAAGCCCAGGATTTTTTTGCCAAAGCCTATGATTTGTATTCGCTGTTTTGGGGTTTAAATCTTAAACTTGTTTCAATGGGCAAAGTAGAAAAAATAGATGATAATAAACTGGACATTCACGATAAAGAATCTAAAAGTTTACTTTCTAAATTAGGTGATATTGTTAAAAAAGCAATTGACTGCTGTAAGGAATGAAGAAAATATTTTTTCCGATTTTAGTTTTATTTTTAGTTGTATTTGTAGGAATATTTTTTCTGAAAAATAAAACTGTATCAAGCCAGCCAAAAACCGCTTGTTCTGTTTCCGAAATGATTTATTACTATACTGATACTTGTATTGTTTGTAAAAAGGTAAAAGAAGAAGGAACTATAGAAAAAATAGAAGCTTTTGGAATAAAAGTGGATAAAATCAATGCTAATATTGGTCCGGTTAGGCACAAATTCAGTAGTGTGCCAACTTTTGTTATTGGAAACCAAGCAGTATCAGGCTACAAAGATTTGAATCAATTAAAGCAACTTCTCGGTTGCCCGGCTCAATAATTTTCACTCAATAATTGATAAAATCCCTGGGGGTGGCTACAGGAAGGGCATGTTTTAGGTGGTGTTTTGCCAAAATATACATAACCGCATTCCCGGCATAGCCACCAAACTGCTTCGCCTTTAACAAAAACAGATTTATCCTGAACCTGCTTTAAAATTTTTGTGTATCTTTCTTCATGGTGTTTTTCAGCCATAGCTATAGAGTTAAGCCTGGCACTAATTTGAACTAATCCTTCTTGGGTTGCAACTTTGGCAAATTCCGGATACATCTTAGTATGTTCGTAATTTTCACCGTTAATTGCGGCCTTTAAATTAGCTTCGGTTGAACCATAAGTTGTCGGAACTTCTGCCTCGATTTTTATCGGTTCATTATTATCTTTTTTTAATTCTTTGATTAATTTAAAAAGCCAACTGGCATGTTCTTTTTCCTGATCGGCAGTTAACCGGAAGATTTCCGCAATTTGTTCAAAACCTTCCTTTTGGGCAACTTTGGCATAGGAGGTATAACGATTTCTGGCTTGTGATTCGCCGACATAAGCTTTAGCAAGATTAATTAATGTTTTGTTCATAAGGTTAATTTAACATATTTTGATATTTGTTAAAATAAGCTTATGGAAATGCAACCTTCTGTAGAATTGTCAAGACAGGCAGAAAGCTTTATTAGTAATCCCCCTGGTTTAATATTAGTGTTTGATAATTTCAGGGGGGTTAGCGCTAAAAAAAAATCTTTGGCTGAGTTAACAATGCATTTACGTGCGCAAGTTGCCTCGCTGGTTTATTTTTCAGATTGTTATAAGGATAAAGATAAGCCTTTTTTGTGTTGTTTCGCCGGAGAGCACGAAAAAGATGGAATAGCAGGTTCAAAAAGAGTAAAAGAACATTTATTATCGTTTGGTATTCCTGAAGAAAAAATTATTACAAGTCAAACTACAATTACCACAAGAACTGATATTACTAAATTACATTCTGTAGCTAAAGCAAGGCATATAAATAGTCCTTTGGCTATCGTAACTACCGACGATCATGTTAAAAGAACCAAATCAGAAGTAGACAATCATTTCTCGTATCATGTTAAGAAACACGGACCGAATTATCCAATCCCTCAAATATATATTCTAAGCCCAATGTCTGAAGAATTAAAACAATTGACAATAGATGGAAGACGGCCGATGGAAATAGTGCAACAAGTAGAGTTTGACCACGGATATGGAGAAAAATTGGCAACTATACTCGCCAAATACCCTATTTTAAGAATTTTTCAACCATTGGCTGAAAAAACAACTCATCCTTATACTCCGATAAGGCTAAAAAGAATCCAAAAGATACTAAAAAAATTTAAGTAATTTTTGTTTTAAATTTAAACAAATAAGGGGCAATCGGGGCATTTTTTACGGATCTGGCAAAAAACATTTCGACCGTCTTTAATTTTTTTAATAAAACCGCATTTAGCAAGTTGATTAATATGAAAAGTAACCGTAGGTTGTCTTAGAGTTGTCAGCCTGACCAGTTCAGAAACCGTAGAGCGCTGCTTTGTTTTTAAATAATTAAATATTTTAAATCTTTGCGGAGTTGATACTAGTTTAAAACAATTACAACAATTGCTTTTCATAATATACATAGATAACCACTTATGAGATAAAAAGTCAAGAATTAATTACTTTTAAATATAACTTGTTCGTATGATGTTCCGGGGATTACAATAATTCTGTCAGGTGCTGGTTCAGCATATTCTTGGCCTTCAGGATTTACCCATCTGGCTGATTCAAATACTTGTTCGGCTTCCGGTGATAAATTTTCCATATTTTATTGTTGTATTATAGCAAATTTGTCGGGGAGGGCAGAATCGAACTGCCGCCACACGCACCCCATGCGCGTATACTACCACTGTACTACTCCCCGAGTCTTCCCTACTGAATATTGTATTTTAACATGCTTTATGATACCAATGAACTACCACGTTTTTTTTAAATTTCCCTGCCAAAGAAAGGATATTTTATGTCTAGACCATCAAAGGATGCAGTCAAAATTAATGATCAGAAAACCGAAGCTATTAAGGTAGCTATGGCGCAAATAGAAAAAACCTATGGCAAGGGTTCAATTATGCGTTTTGGTGATGAAATCCGTAATACTCAAATAGATGTAATTCCTACCGGAGCAATTGCCCTGGATTTGGCTTTAGGAATCGGCGGATTACCAAAAGGCAGAATAGTAGAAATTTACGGTCCGGAAGCTTCAGGAAAAACTACCATTTGTTTGCATGTGATGGCAGAAGCGCAAAAAAAAGGCGGCAAGGTAGCTTTTATCGATGCCGAACACGCCTTGGATCCATCACGAGCACAGGCAATCGGCCTAAACCTTGATGATTTAATAATTTCTCAGCCCGATACAGGGGAGCAGGCTTTGGAAATTGCCGAAACTCTTATCAGGTCTGGTGCGATAGATGTTTTATGTATTGATTCAGTAGCTGCTTTGGTTCCCAAAGCGGAAATTGAAGGCCAGATGGGCGATGCCATGATTGGTGTTCAAGCGCGCCTTATGAGTCAAGCAATGAGAAAATTATCCGGGGCAATTGCCCGTTCAAAAACCATCGTGATATTTACCAATCAAATTAGAATGAAAATAGGAGTTATGTTTGGTAATCCGGAAACCACTGCCGGTGGTATGGCCTTAAAATTTTATTCTTCAGTTAGGCTTGATTCCAGAAAAATCGGTAACATAACAGATGGCGATAAAATAATCGGTTCACGCCACCGCGTCAAAGTGGTAAAAAATAAAGTTGCGCCGCCATTTCGTGTAGCTGAATTTGACATTATGAATTTAGGTGGTATTTCAAAATCCGGAGGACTTTTAGATGTTGGTGTAGAAATGGGAGTGATCCAAAAGTCCGGCAGCTTTTTCAAACTTAATAATGAACTTTTAGGCCAAGGCAGGGAAGCAGTCAAAATTCTATTTGATGAAAACAAAAAACTTAGCAATCAGGTAGAAACGGAAATCTGGAAAGCAGTTAAAAAGAACGAAAAGATCCCAGTTGAGGTCGGAGAAAAAGAAGCAGAATAATAGAAATGGATCCAGAAAAAGACATTTTTGATAAATTTTATCAAGCTTCCTTGCATTTTCTTTCCTTTCGTCCCAGAAGCGAAAGAGAAATTCGTAATTTTGTTAAACGCAAACTTCATGATGGAGAATCTAATCCCATCGAAAAAATTATCTCCGAATTAAAAAAAGAAAACCTAATTAATGATGAAGAATTTGTTCAGTGGTGGGTTGAACAAAGATTGGAATTCAATCCAAAAGGACTAAGGGCTTTAAAACAAGAACTTTTTGCTAAAGGTATTGACAGGGAGGTAATTGAAAATGAATTAGAAAAAATTAAAAAGCCACAATTAGAGGCGGCAGCAATGAAGTTATTAGAAAGAAAATCCGGTACTAAAGAAAAACTTATTTCTCTATTATTGGCACGGGGATTTGATTGGAGTTTTAGTAAAAACCTCGTTGACGAATATTGTCAAAAAAGATACAATACAAGTTGTTGTGATAATCGATAAAATAAATATTGATGCTTTTAAAAACATATTATAAGTTCGTGCATCTTTAAGTCTCCTTTTTTCTAGGGGTATTTTTTTGTTTATCACATCAAAGGAAGGAATGTTATATGTCTTTTTTTAATAGATTGGGTTCCATATTTGGAGGGCCAAAGCCAGAGGTTGGCAAGCCTGAAAAAATAGTTAGAAAAATTAAGGAAGAGAAAAAACCCGTCCCTCGGGTTAGCCAAGAACAGCTTTTACAAGTCCAAGCTCAAGCTAAAGAGATAATTTTAGAAGCCAAGGAAGAAGCTTTCCGTATCAGAAAACAGGTTGATGAAGAATCAGTTAATGCCCGCCAAAGATTAAATCAGGTTCAATTCCAAATTCAACAGCAAAAAACAGAGTTTGAACAAAAAAATAAAAAAATTGACGATAAAATCCGCAGTGTTCAGTCAAGGGAGCAGAATCTGGAAAGAAAAGCTTCAGAAATTGAACAAATAAAACAAGAGCAGCTGGAAAAATTGGAGCGGGTAGCATCATTGAAAAAAGAGGATGCAAAAAAACTCATTCTTGATGCCTGGGAACGCAAATTAGGCGCAGAAATATCAATTAAGATTAAAGAAGCTGAAGAGGAAGCCAAAGAAACTAGCGATAAAAAAGCCCGTGAGATTTTAGTTGACGCAATGCAAAGAGGTGCGACAGATTATGTTCCGGAATATACAGTGTCTTCAGTTAAATTAACAGATGAAGAAATGAAAGGCAGGGTTATTGGCAGGGAAGGTAGAAATATCAGGACTTTTGAAAAAGTCACCGGGGTTGATGTTGATTTGGATGAAGAGGGTGTTATCAGACTTTCCTGTTTTGATCCGGTAAGAAGAGAGATTGCTAAAGTTTCCTTGGAACGACTTATGGGAGACGGCAGAATCCAGCCATCAAGAATAGAAGAGATAGTTGAAAAAACTAAACGTGATATAGACAGGATCATTCATCAGTCTGGAGAAGATCTCTGTCATAAATTAAAAGTGTATAATCTGCCGCGTGAAGTAGTTGACACTTTGGGCCGTTTCCGCTATCGTTTCTCCTATGGGCAAAATATGATCGCCCATACAATGGAGGAGACGAAAATTGGCGCTGCTTTGGCATATGAAGTAGGAGCAGATGCAAATGTTGTCAGGCTTGGGTGTTTACTGCACGATATTGGTAAGGTCATAACAGAAGAAGAAGGCAGTCATGTAAAAATCGGGGTAGATTTTTTGAAAAAACAGAATATCCCCGATAAGGTAATTGAATGTGTTGCTCAGCATCATGGTGACGAAGAATATACATCTGTTGAATCAGTTTTGGTTTATGTTGCCGATGCAATTTCAGGCAGTAGGCCGGGAGCCCGTTATGAAGATTATGAGGAATATGTGGCTCGTTTGAAAAAACTTGAATCAATAGCAACAAGTTTTAAAGGAGTAGAACAGGCATATGCAATACAGGCTGGCAGGGAAGTTCGGGTAATAGTCAGTCCTAAAGAGCGCAATGATATGCAGGCAATAAAACTGGCAAGTGACATAAGGGATAGAATCAAAAAGGAGATGACTTATCCGGGACAGGTTAAAGTGACAGTAATAAGAGAAGTTAGGCAGACAGAAATTGCCTAAATTAATTATTTCGAAGGGAGGTGACAAAAATGAAAAAATCAGAATTAATCGAAATTGTTTCTAAAAAAGCTCATCTTACGAAAAAAGCTTCAAAAGAAGCAGTTGAGAATTTCTTTGTGGAAATGATTAAAGCTTTAAGAAAAGGAGAGAAAGTAGTTTTATCCGGTTTCGGAACTTTTAAAGTCAAAAAAGTTGAAGACAAAAAAGGACGGAAAAGCGTTACCGACGCTACTCCAGTGGTTCATAAATCTCACAAGGTTGTTCGTTTTTCAGTTGCCAAAAGCCTGAAAAAAGCAGTTAAATAATCCGACCTAATCAAATTATTTGGCAAACGAATAAATCTGGATTTAATTTTTCCGGATTTTGCGTTTGCCAAATTTGGTTTGGAATCTGGTATTATATCTGTAATGAAAAAAGCAAATTCCATCATTTGGTTAATTATTTTTTTGTGCGTTCTTCTACTTGGTGTTGCTTTTATTTGGGGTTATGGTAAATATACTTCCAAAACTTCAGTTTTAATTATTGAAAACGAAAATCTTAAAAAACAAATATCCATTTTAGAAGAAAAAAATAAATTGTTGATGCAGAAACCTGTTTTGATTTCCAGCCCTTCAGCA
>Ga0066639_10004534_pt1 | contig 11820 bp, 12 predicted proteins | sample CryGeyCG2114_010_2_FD_59504 | JGI IMG/M metagenome (GOLD analysis project Ga0066639, IMG submission 59504) | Groundwater microbial communities from aquifer - Crystal Geyser CG10_big_fil_rev_8/21/14_0.10 | ecosystem: Environmental > Aquatic > Deep subsurface > Groundwater | place: USA: Utah... | reverse complement strand
TGTTGATAATATTGAGAAATACGGTGTGCTGATTTCTCGGATTTGGCATATCGGTTGCATTTAGAATAGTACAAGAGATTTTTAGTAAATGTATTAAAGGAGATTAGAGAATGAAAAGTTTAATGGTAGCGGTAGTAGCAGTCTTAGGATTTATCAGTACAAATAGTTTTGCTGAAGGTGTCGATCAAAGTATTCCAACTTCAACAGGCCGATCTAATAATTTTTGTCGACAAATTGCTGGTGAAAACATAGTGACGATTGATGGTGTGAGTTATAAGTGGAATGAAAGCACCAAAAAATGGGAAAAATCTAGCAAAGCCAATTAGATTAAATTTGATTTTAATAAGCAATGCCCCTCAATTTGAGGGGCATTTTTTTTGTCCTTGGTGTCTAAAGTTTTGACAGTGGTAAAGTCAGTTGCAAAAAATGGAGTTTAATACGCACAGTCTTTATAGTCGAATTCCTTAAATATTAAGTACTTATGAAGGCAACACTGATCAAAACCTTGGCACTGTGTTTGCAATGACATAGAGTGTAGAACGCAAGTAAATGCGGATCAAATTGTACAGAAGTTGTAGCTGTTGCGAGGAGTTGAATATGTTGATTAGAGTAAGTATTTTATTATTGATGATGTCTTGTGCCTTTGTGTCTAGCGTAGAAGCCCGAGAGCTTGATTTCGCAAATTCGAAGGATTTTGAGAAGTATCAAACAATGATTACACGCGGGGCATTTGCTTGTAATCATTTGAGTGCACGAACGGTTGCGAGTAATTCAAGCGCCACAAAGCCTGCTTCTAAAAATACCAATAAGTCTTCTTCTTCAAAAGCAGAATAAGCGTTTTTGCCGCTAAATAGTTTTTGACTTGAATTATTTGGCAGTATAATCGTTTTCTGTGGAAAAAATTGCAATCACTGGAATTGGCATTACGTCTTCGCTTGGTAATGAACTTGAAACCACCAGAAAAAAACTCCTTTTAGGGCTGGGATCAATCGATACAATCAATTTTGAACATTTAAATTCGAAGTATTCAGGGTTTGGATCTATTTCGGCCGGTTTGGCTGATTTTGATTTAAGCAAATATATGAATGAAAAAGATATTCTTCGGACCTCTCGAAGTTCCCACCTCTCGGTGTTTGCAGCTGGCGAAGCAATTGCTGATTCGGGCATAAATATTGACGAATTCGGTAGCACCAGGGTTGGCATTTCATTAGGAATCGCGGAGGGAAATTTTCACGCGGTGGAAAATGAGTTGAGTAAGCTTGATGCGAATGGATATCGGTTCGAGTTAATATCAAATCATTTGACCACTCAGATGTGTGCGAACTCCGCCTCTGGGGACGTTTCGATACAATTTGGAATAAAAGGCCCGGCGTACACAGTGGGGGGAGCTTGTTCGGCGAGTAGTATTGCTATTATAGACGCGACAAGACGTTTACGTCTCGGCGAAAGCGATTTGATGTTGGCGGGTGGCGTATCAGATTGCCCTCGATCATTTTTAGTGGCTTCGGGTTTTCGAAGTCATGGTGTACTTCATAAAGAAACGAGCGGTGAAGCTATTTTGGGCCCGTTTGATGCCAATCGCACTGGTATGATATTGGGCGAAGGTGCATGTTTTTTTACGCTGGAACGAGAATCCGATGCTTTAGAGAGGGGCGCGAAAGTGTATGGCGTTATCACTGGATATAATGTCAATTCGGATGCGAGAAGTCGATCACGTCCTGATTTTCAAAGTCAAAAAAAATGTATTCAAGATGCGATAATTTCAGCCGGCGTCGATTTTGATAGTTCGATATTATTCTCTACGCATGCGACGGGTACGGTGGTTGGCGATCAGCAGGAATTCGATATTTTGAGCAGTATATTACCTGAGTTTAAGGCCGGCTGGATGAATAATTCGAAAGGATTTATTGGCCACACATTGGGTGCTTCAGGGGCAATTGAACTCGCATTTAATCTACCGACATTTAAGGATTCTAAAATTCATTCGTGCACGGGAATTACTAAATTAGATGCCAATTGTGAATCGGAATTCCTTGTTTCTAATCATTTGATTGAGGATGTCGAGATTGATTTTATCATTAAAAATACTTTTGGAATGTTTGGTGTGAATTCTGTTTTGGTTGTTGAGAATCCCAGGAATATTAGCGGTTTAATTTGATCGATTTGATTAATTGTTGGGAAATCGATTCGGCGTAAATTTGGTGGAGTTGCGCGTTTGGGTGCCATTCGTTCGCAGATATCACGCGTTGAATTATTTCTTTCGGGTAGTTATTAGAGTTTGTATCTATAATATTGATATTAAATTTTTTTGCAATTTCAAAAGCCAACTCTTGATTGGTTACTTTTATTTTCTGGTATCGAGGTTCACGGATAAAAACAACCGATATATTGTCGGTCGATTCAGCGCGAATTTTTGCGAAATAGTACAAAAGAGATTCTTTGAATTGCGCCAAATCAACAAATGGCGGAATTGCAGTAGATTCAATAGAGTTCAAGTGAAGTCTTGAACGCAGGCTCGAGGAAACAAAGAAAAGTTGATCTGGGCGATTAAAAATCGAATGTAATTTCTCTAGGTAGGTGAATTGGTCACGTTTAGTGTCTGTGAATTGAGCCAAGATCGAGGAATATTCCTCACTGGATTTACGAATCCTATCTTTTTGAATTAAAAACTGAATATCGGAAATTAACATAAAATCGGCAGAATATTCTTTCGAGATTTTTTTAAAAACATCGATAATTCCCTCGTTTCCATATCCGGACAGACCAAAGTTAACTACTTCGACCTTTTTATTTGGAAATTCGAGCGAAAGTATTTTCTCAAGTTGATCGGTGAATCGATTTGATTTGCTGACTCCCTCGCCCATTGTTATAGAGCCACCGAAAACTAGAACTCTAATCGTATTGGGACCCTTGGTTTTAGGAGTTTCCAAATCTCTGAAGCCGTTTGAGTTGAAGTGAGTTTTCGATCCTCGCAGGTAGGTCGTAAAATTTCTGGGATAAATGCTAGGACCGATGTTGCTGTATCTCCACCATCCTAACTCCAAATCGGGGGGAGCGGGTAAGGAATAAAGCGCTTCTTTAATTCCGTTTTGCCCGAAATAGGCAATTCGGTAGGTTAACTCGGTTAAAAATAAAATTGAAACCGGTATGGTCCAATAGAAAAGCGCTAATTTTAGTCGCCTAAAAAAGATAAGGCATAAAATATACAAAAATAATGTAAAAACCCAGTTGGGGTCAATTCCGGGTTTAATCAATAAAAACACCGTTAGGATGGGAAAGGCGGCGGTATAGAATAAGCCGGCATTTCTAAATATATCTAAGCGATTCATTGAACTTCGTAGACGAGGGGCTTTAGTGTTAGAATTCCAATCTGGAGAGTTACGTTATCTTGTGTAATCACCGAGGAAATAACGGGATTTCCGTTTTGATCTTTATCAATTAGTGTGGCTTTAGATGTTAATTCGCACGGGGGTTCGGCAAATTTTCGAAATCTATAGTTTGATATAGAGTCTAGTTGCCACTGAATACGTTTATTTCCGTTTGTTTTATCTAAAAAAAGTGACGCAGTCTCAATAATAAGCTCAATGCCAAAAATTCCTGGCAAAATAGGCCGAGTTTGGAAGTGCGCTTTAAATATGGGCTCGGTACCAGTGAATTGAAAATACATTACTGCGGAGTTTTCAAGAACTTCCCTAGACTTAAAAATCGGATCATTTTTATTATTTAGCATTTCTTAACTTCTAAATTTTGTATTGGAAAGATTTTTAGATGCTCCGGCATCTATCACTATTTTTTGACCATTTATTCCACTTGAGCTATCGCTTAATAAAAATGTAGTGAGATTTGCCACTTCTGAGTGAGTCACCCCCTTTTTTCGAAAAGACTGAGTATTGTTTTGTTCATGCAAATCAATAAAACCGGGAATCGCTGCAGCAGAATTTGTTTTTAAAAGTCCAGAACAAATACAGTTGAATCGAATTTGTGAATTGATGCCAAATTCCTCAGCTAAATACGTTACGCTGGATTCAAGAACATTTTTTGCTGCGGCCATTATACCATATCCGTCAATTACAATATCCGAATCTGGAACAGAGTAGGTGACAAAGGACGCATTATCCTCTAATGACTCGCGAAGACCTGAAGCAAGTGTGTTGAGTGAATAGGCAGAAATCTTAATTGCCTGTATGAATTTGCTAAATGGAATTTCCGAGTATCGGTGATCTGAGCCCTTTAGATCGCCGTAAGCGATTGAATGTACTACGCCCGAGAGTTTTCGATTCAACTTGAGTATACTCAATATGGCTTTCTCTACAGATTGCGCTGATTCAAAATCGCAAACAAAAACTGGGTCCTGATTCCAAAGTTTGGAATTTGAGTCAGCTATTTTTTCGTCTTTAACTAAGAAAATACATTTCGCACCAGCTTCGCGAACGACTTTAGTCACAGCCGTAGCAATACTGCGCCGATCTCTGACGCCGGTGATTAAAATTGTTTTATCCAACAAATTAGTCACTATTTTTATCTCCTATATCTAGAGGTTCTGTTTGTCCTGATAGTCCAACGCTCCATCGCATAGTCGCTACTGGGTTTGCATTAATGAAACTCTTGCCCAAAAGGCTAACGTACTGGGTGGTTTGATTGATTAAATTTATTTCGACGCGAGCCGTATCTTTCATAATTAATTGGTCACCAAATTCAGCATGATGAATTCTGAGGGGGACTGGAATCTCTTCCCAGTTCATTCTGCCAATAAGTATTGCGGCCACAATTCCGCCACACTGCATTATTAACTCCGCGTGAATTGAATTGGGAATTATCTGTCCATGTCGGGCGTATCCCCAATTACTATTGATCTTGCCCGAAACAATTAAGGTTTCATTCTCTATTGAAAGCAGAGGCTTGGGTATCATCAAAAAGTACTCGCCTAAGGCGCTGGTCTCAATAATTTGGTACCCGTTGGAAACAGTTACGGAGCTTCCAAGGGGAAGTGTCGAAGGACAGTTCGTTGTATTCGTTGGTAGGAGGGTATCCATTTACTGTTTTTATTCGCCTATCTTGGGTAATGTCAAATGAAACATTGCGTGATGTTGACAATAAAGTTTACGGGCGAATATACTTCAAAAATGAAAAACGAAGAAACATTTCAATCGAAAGAACCAGGCATTTTGCGAGATCATGCTGATATTCAAGATAAGCTATTAGAGCTTTTGAAGGAAACCTGTCCCGACGAAGATTGCTCCAATATAAATCCGGACGTGCGATTGCGTGATCAAGTGAAAATGGAGTCAATGGATTTTTTGGATTTAGTAATGATGATTCGAGAAGAGTTTGGAATTCGCGTTCCTGAAGAAGATTATTTAAAAATATTGTCTCTTCGAGACTGTACAAACTACATCATGGAGCAGTCGAAAATAAATTGAATAATGGAGTTAGGAGCGCGTTGCTCGAAGATCCAATTGTCATATCCGGGTCGGGTGTTGTAGCGCCCGGCGCGAACAATATCAAAGAACTGAGAAGTCGAGTCCTCAGGGCGGACTCACCGATTCAATTTCACGATATTCCAGTTGTTGGAAGAGTCCCTGCGGGGATATGTGACTACGATGTATCGCAATACATGAATAAGAAGTCGATTCGGCGGAGCGTACCAGAGGCTGAAATATCAGTGCTGGCGACCGCACAGGCCATTGCTCAGGCGGGAATCGATTATAAAAATATTGATCTTAACACAGTCTCAGTCGTATTCGGCGCTTCAAGTCCTGGAATTGGTACACTCGCAAATGAGATAACGCGATTTCAGGAAAGGCGTAGTACTCCTGAACTCTGGTCTCACTTGTTTGTTTTACGTGCGGCAAGCAACTTGGTCGCGGCCGAAATTTGCAATTGTTTTGGTTTTCAGGGGCCGCACTTTATGGTTTCGAGCGCTTGCGCGTCGGGAAACACCGCTTTAATCAATGGGGCCCATCTTTTGCTTGCGGGTGTAACTAAACATGTGATCGTGGGGTCGACTGCTATAAATCATAATTTTTTTGGATCTTACGCCGGATTTCGATCGAAAGGAATTTTAGCACATCACGAAGTAGCCGCAAAAGCGTCTCGGCCATTCGATAAAAATAGGAACGGCGTTGTAATTTCAGAAGGGGCCGGAGCATTTGTTTTGGAGCGAAGGTCAAGTGCGTTAGAGCGAGGAGTGAGGCCGCTTGCTGAATTAGCGGGTTGGGCGATGAACACAGATGCATCCGATATGGTTCATCCTAATTCTTTTCGGCAAATTGAATGCATGAAGGCTTCCATTCATTTGGCCAACTTGTTACCGACAGATATTGATTTCGTTAATACGCATGCAACTGGAACTGAAATCGGAGACAATCAGGAAATGCAAGCGCTCTCGGGTGTGTTTTCCGACCACCCGAATGTCTATATCAATAATACGAAGAGCATTATGGGTCACCCGATGTCCTCCTCAGCGTCGATTGAGCTCGCGGCAAATATTGATTCGTTTTTTGACAAAGAAATTCATCCGACCATCAATTGCGAAGACCTAGATGAAAATTGTAAATTTGGGCAATTGGTGCAAAATAAATCAATTAAAATGGAAAAAATAAATTATTTTGTAAAAAACTCAATTGGATTACTTGGCGCTAATACTTCAATTGTTTTAAAGAAACCTGATTTTTAAGAGATATGCTTTTCTATTCGGCATTATTCATTGCCTGTTTTACTCTGATTCTCCCTCTCTATTATTCAGTTAATCGTGATCGACAAAACTGGATATTGCTCGTTACAAGTTATTTTTATTACGGAACTTGGGACTACCGATTTTGTTTCTTGATATTGCTCATGACGTTATTCAATTATCTGTTTGGACACGCGTCAGACCGCCACAAGAATTGGCGAAAACGAATTTTTATTATATCAACGATATTTAACCTAGGCATTTGGAGTGCGTTTAAATTTTCCGGTTTTTTTATCGATTCGGCAAATCAATTAGTCAATGCAGTTGGAATAGAGGCCGCCCCTCTTCATTTGAGTGTAATATTGCCCCTTGGGCTGTCATTTTACACGTTCCAGATTATTTCGTATCAATATGAAATTTTAAAATCACAAATTTCTGTGGAAAAAAATCCACTACATTTTGCTCTGTTTGTGTCTTTTTTCCCACAGTTATTGGCCGGTCCGATCGAGAAAGCATCTGAATTTTTACCACAGATAAAAAATCACAGAACATATACCAACAAAAATTTAAAACTCGGTATCACTTACTTTATTTGGGGATGGTTTCAAAAGGTATTTGTATCGAATAATTTGGATAGTTTTATTGGACCTATTTTCGATTCCGAATTGTCGGTAGGTGGTAATGAGATGAGAATCGCTAGTGTTGCGTTCATGTTTCAACATTATTGTGATTTTGCTGGATATTCGAATATGGCCAAAGGTTTGGCAAAAATATTAGGTTTCGATCTAATTCTAAACTTTCGTTTGCCATTTTTTTCTGCAAATTTGTCCGAATTTTGGGAGAATTGGCACATCAGTCTTAGTCGTTGGATAAGAATTCACGTATATGGACCGATTGTCGGGAAACATGGATCATCGGCTCGAAAAATGCTTGGGTTTTATGCTGCCTTTTTTTTCTTTAGTTTGTGGCATGGCAACTCGATAATCTTATTCGTTTTTGGGCTAACCACTGCGACGAGCTCAATATTATATTTGGCAGTCCTTCCGTATTTAAATCAAAAGTTTAGGTTTAAAAATGCAAAATTTCATTCAATCTGGTTTGTCTTTCGAGTTGTTGTCGTTTTTTATTATCTGATGTTAGGTTTCTCGATATTTCGATCTCCTACCCTTGCGCGATCGATAGAGCTTTTAACTGTCGGGTTATCGGATTTTGATTTTAAGGTGTTAAATCCTTATCACGTATTTTTATTTATTTTTGTCATTGGATTCTATTTTTTGTTAGAGATTATACAATATAAAAATCGTGATATCTTTTACGTGTTTAAAATTTCATTTCCACGTCAATTGGCGTATTATTCGCTTATTTTTTGTATGGGGTTAGCCTCATACGTGTTATTTGACGGCTTGTCGGCGAGTATCGCGAGTCATCATATCTATTTTGATTATTAATATAGCGGAATCAGATAATAATTATTAATCCTATCGGACGTATCCATTTTGATTTCTAAGTTTTTGAGTGATTTAATTTGAGGGAGTCTTTTCGCTTCTATTTCTCGGAATAATGATTCAAAGAATGGTTTTTGTATGATTTGCCAGGCTAGATCCGGTTTTCCTGAAACTGGACCGAGCAATATGTAGTCGTAATTAGGTTTCAATAGTTCAAAAACGTCTTTTGCTGAGCTTACGGAAAAATCATAAACAGGGTAGTCAAGCTCGTAACAGAAATTTAATTCTTTGGCGAAGAGGTCTAATTGATCAAGATCTGGAAAGTATCTTCCTATGGAATATGAGACAAAGGCAAAACGCGGGCATTCGCCATGGGCTTTGACTCGATTTAATTCCTGCAGCAGTGCCATTTGTTTTTCCTGGCGCTCGATTGGGCGTTCTAGGTAGAAAAGATAATTTCCAGGCAGTCGAAAAATGCCAGACACACGATCGAAAACCGTGGGATCTGTTTGTGAGGCTATTAGTGCTCCGGACTGTATCATCGCGGCAATCATGATAACCCCTGTCAGTCGGATAGGTCTCTTAACTGATTGAAATATTATTACTAAAGAAACGATTAGAATTACCCAGCTATAAAAATAGGCAAAGCGTGGTTCATTGTAGGTCGTAATAAGTCCAAAAATAAATACTATTGGAACCGAGCTCAATAATGTGACCATTTTTTTGTTAAGTTGTTTAGCGCGAGACATGATAGCAAGGGTCGCTCCAAGACCGAATAAGGCGAATCCCAAATACCCGAAATTATTTGAAAAGGTAACACTCAAGTAGTCAGTCCATCCTGGAGCAATTTGACCACCGCTGAGTTTTCCTACTTCGCCAAATCCGCCAAAGATAACCCAACTAGTAAGCATAGTAAGGAAAGGGCCATGCCATATCAGTGCGATTGAGCCGGATAGAAAAACCGAAAGACACGCCCCGGCGGATTTGATTTTTCGAATAGTAACGGCTATTAATATTGCTCCGACCATTGAGAGTAGGAGTGCTTTTTGAGTGGAGATTTGAGTCAGATTCAAGAGTCCGCATGCGGCTACGCCTAGAAATGGGGTAAAAATTGTAATTGTGAGCTTTTTTGTATTACTAGGGAGGTTTGAGTTCGAAATGACATACAAAAAAGGTGGAAGAAGAGTGAGTACAGTCAATACCGGTCGAATACAGATCGCAATACCAACTAACGTGCCAAGCATGATTGATTGAGGAATCAATTTAAAAATATTGGGTCTAAGTAATATTGAAAATACGGTAAAAATTATTGCAAGCCAGGAAAGTTCCTGCCAATTGCGACCATATTCAATGACCACCGGAGGAAGGGTTGAAAAAATCGCTGTTGCCAGAATCGTTTCTTCCTTAAGAAAAATTTTAAATAGACGGTAAATACCAAATATTAGAAATGTCGAAAAAAATAGGGCATATAAAGTTCGTGACCAAAGTGTGTTGCCATTAGATAAGATATAGAAAGGGACTGATAGGATCGGCGTTAGCGTAGGTTTATAGAATCGCTCCCGGTATCCTTGAGAGAGTGCGGCTAGCGTGCCTGATTTTTCATATGTCTGGAAAACAGAAAGCGATGTTGCTAGGTAGTAGGCTGCGTCATGAGTTGGGGTCGATTTATTGAGCCAAATATTAGTGTAGATAAATGCATATGGAATAATTAATAAAAAGCATAGCCGCGCTTTTTTTTTAATATTCAAAAAAAGGTGCATTTGATTTTACTTTTTTTTATCATTAAGAAGCGATTTAAGTTCTTGTCGGTCTTGTTCCGTAATTTTCTCAATTGTCTGTACTAGGTTTGATTTTCGGTCAGCAGAGCTTTGATTGATCCTGATACTATCGTTGGTAGATACTAGATTTTGCATTCCAGTCGCTTTTTCAAATGCTCGGTCAAGCCTGGTTTTTACAATTATGTTTCTAACGTGATCTGAGAGTGTGTAGTTTTTCACCACAATTAAATTTCCGAGCAGTAACACGACTAATGAAAATAAAAATATTCGAATCGGTAAAAAAATTATTTTAAGCACTATTTATCTGCCCCCTTTTTTTAGCTTCTCATTTAGCTTCATGTCGCTGGTCATAACGCTTTCTACGGATCGAATGAGTTGGATCGGAATTATCGGCTTATAGATATAATCTCGCACGCCGACCGAAATAAGCTCGTTCGCTACCTGTTCAAGTTCCATGCCCGTAATGATGATAATTCGAGCACCAGGGAACTCTCCAAGTATTTTTCTAGAAGCTTCGACCCCGCTCACTCTTGGCATGACAAGGTCCATCGTAATGATATCAGGCTTCAAACGGCGATACAAGTCGGCGGCTTCTTTTCCGTCCCGGGCTTCTCCGACGACCGTAAAATGATTTTCGGTGAGAATCCGATTCATTGTTTGGCGAGTGTGTTGAATATCCTCGGCAATGATAACATTTCTGCTCATTGTGCTATTCTAACCCGGGAATTGCAATTATCGTAGCGTGGTTTCTATATTACGCGATGTTTTTGTTTCTAAGCGCAGCCGCTGCGACTCCCGAGGCTGCGGCACCAGGGTCTCGAGTAGAAGCTGAAGCACGTTTTTTTTGCTTTTTGCTTGTTGTCGTCGATGCCTTGGCGGTTGCACCACCGGATTTATTGTTTGTGGTGGAGCCGCCTTTTTTCGGTTTGCTCCTCTTCAGGAGCGGGCGGGTAAGTGCGACTTCCAATACATCATCAATTGTCTTAGCTGGCACGAATGTTAGCTGTGCGCGGTATTCTTCTGGAATATCTTCCAAATCTTTCTTGTTCTTGTCTGGTATTACGATTGTTGTAATTCCATGTCTCATAGCGGCGAGCGCTTTTTCTTTAAGTCCGCCGATTGGTAGGACTCGACCTGTTAGAGTAATTTCACCCGTCATCGCGACGTCCTTTCGAATAGGTATATCTGTTAGGCGAGAAATGATCGCCGTAGCCATAGTTATACCCGCCGAAGGCCCATCTTTTGGAATCGCTCCTTGAGGAAAATGAACATGGATATCTGTTTTTTCAAATATCTCATCCTTTAGACCAAAGTCCTTCGCTCTCCAGCGAATCAAACCTAATGCCGCTTGGCCGGACTCTTTCATGACTTCGCCGAGTTGTCCCGTGAGCAAAATTTGTCCTCTGCCCTTAGTCTTTGTGGTTTCGACGTAGAGGATTTCACCACCCACAGATGTCCACGCGAGACCTGTAGCAATTCCAATTTCGTCTTTTTCCTGCTCGTCTTCTCGCACGAACGGTGGCGGTCCGAGTAGTTCAAACACTAGATCCTTCGTAACCATCGTAATTTCACTTTTTCCTTCGGCTACGTAACGAGCTACTTTTCTACAAAGGGTTCCAATTCGGCGTTCGAGATTTCTCAGTCCAGATTCTCTAGTATATTGAGAAATAACTGTTTGAATCGCGTCATCAGAAATATCGATGTTTGAATTGGTCAATCCGTTTTCACCTATTTGCTTTGGAATAAGATGTTTTTTTGTAATAACGTGCTTTTCCTCTTCCGTGTATCCCGGAAGCTGAATTATCTCCAATCGGTCTCGTAATGCCGACGGTATTGTATCCAAGACATTGCATGTTGCTATAAACATAACATTCGATAGATCAAACGGTACATTGAGATAGTGATCTCTGAATGTATTGTTTTG
>Ga0066639_10004528_pt1 | contig 11825 bp, 13 predicted proteins | sample CryGeyCG2114_010_2_FD_59504 | JGI IMG/M metagenome (GOLD analysis project Ga0066639, IMG submission 59504) | Groundwater microbial communities from aquifer - Crystal Geyser CG10_big_fil_rev_8/21/14_0.10 | ecosystem: Environmental > Aquatic > Deep subsurface > Groundwater | place: USA: Utah... | reverse complement strand
AGGGTTTATGTGAAGTTTAATAATGAAGGGAATGTTTCCGAAAAACTGGAAGGAGCTAATTTTGAAGTTTTCGATGAATTTGGGGCTATTCGTCTGGCTTATATTCAAAAAAGGGACGGATTTCCCGAAACGGAACCCTTTACCGACGATGAATATGTAATTGAATTTCCCACCGATTTCTACCTAGGATTAGGTCAGTATCGGGGAAGAGTTAATTTATATAAGGGGGGAGAGATTGTTGCTAGCCAGGAAAAGACTTTTGGTGTTCTTAAGGCCGGATCTATTTCTGGGAGTTTTTCGTCCCTGCGGCGATTGGGTAGTGCGGGGAACTATTTTGTTTTCGGAGTATTGTTGGCTATTGTTGTCGGAGCGCTGATTTATCGGAAAAAAGGAATTTCTTTTTTAAAAAATAAATAGTTTTGTTAGCTAAGTGAGTAATGATAAGAAAATTTTTCCCGATAGTTTTGATAGCCTATTTGTCATTGATATTTTCGGTTTCATTGGCTGACAACGTAAACACTTCGGTCACCACTACTGCCGAAGAGGTAATTCTCACTCAAGTCGGTTATCGATGGTACGAAAATATTAATTCTCTAACGCCGATAACCCCTAAGGCCGGCGAGAATATCGCCGTTGATACTCCTGGTCAAGAAGAAGTGGTTCGGTTAAGAATCAATGTTCGTGATTCCTCTTTAGTTCTCAGTTCGGGAGCAACTTTTAGCCTTCAGTATTCCAATTCTACTTCCAGTGGTTTTGTTGATGTTGGCACTTCCACGGACTGGGTTTTTTATAACAATGCCAGTGTTGCCGACGGCCAGATAATTGTCACCACCGTTTTGTCTGACTCTGATGTGGGAGAATCTTATAGCGAATCTAATCCATCGGCTGCCTCTCCTAACGACATTCCCATTGGTCAGGAGGGTGAATGGGATTGGGTGTTGAAAAATAATTCTGCCGATACCAGCCTGGATTGGTATTTCCGAATGATAAATTCTTCGGGGACAGCTTTTTCGGGGTATAATGATTATCCAACCCTTACTGGGTTTACAACCGGACCGTCGACTGGGGGTCAGGAAATTATTATAACTGGTGGCGGAGGGGTTCCGATAAAGACACCAGAGAGGCCACCATCGCCCTGCGATAACCTGGCTCTTCAGAGGGTGGACTTGAATGGGGATTGTTTGGTTGACCTTATTGATTTGTCAATTCTTTTATATTATTACAACCAGTCGGGGTTGGGCGTATCCCGCTATGATCTTGATAACAGTTTAATTGTTGATTTTGCCGATATTTCAGTAATGATGTTCTATTGGACTAAATAATATGGATTTAAGAAAAAGTTTAATTCATCTAAAAATAATTATTTTAACCCTGATCATTCTAGGTACTCCGGTTTTGATTTCTGCTTATTCGCCCAGGCTTTATTTTAACAGCGATGAATTAATTGAATTAGGCGCGGAATTCCAAGTTGATTTATTAGTACAAACCGATCAACCAGTCAATGCTTATTCAATTAATTTTGTGTATCCGGCTAACAATCTGGAGCTCATTAGAATTGATAACTCTAAATCAATTGCTGATGTTTGGCGTGATTCTCCCCGGGTTTTTGAGGGGGGTCGGATCAATTTCAACGGAGGAGGCCTTGAACCGTTTAGTGGTGATGGGGGTTTGATTTTGTCGATAATATTCAAAGCCATTCAATTAGGCGAAGTGCGTTTTAATTTTGAAGATTCATCTTTGTATTTAGCCAACGGTAAGGGGACGAAAGTGGAGCCGTCCCTTGATGATTTAACAATAAAGATAAGAGAGGGGAATGGAGAGATTCTTGCTCAGAACGTTGATAATAATCCGCCGGAGGTTGATTTCATATCAATCATTGAGGACCCGATTACTCCCGATCAAAGAATTTTGAGTTTTAAAGTTAAGGATGAAGAGTCGGGGATAAAAGAAACGTTAATCAGGACAAAACATTGGTTGTGGTGGGATGATTTCGAAGAGGTTCCAAATTCTTTGGCCTTGAGCAAGGGGGCTTGGGCAATAAATTTTAGAGTCGTTGATAACCAAGGGAATATAAGTGAAAAATTTATCTATGACTGGAAAGTTTTTCTAAAAAGAATTTTACCTATTTTAATTGTTATTATTGGGGCTTTGTTTTTGGTTATAAACAGGATAAGAAAACCCAGAAAGGTTATAATAAATAGCAATGATTAAGCCGATTTCGATCGGACTGTTATGTTTAATTTTTGTAAGTGGGTTGGTCACGAGCATTTTTTTGCCGAAAAATGTTTCGGCGGTCGGGGCGGCATCGGTTTTTGTCGGTCCATCAGGAGGCACTTTTACTGTCGGTAGCACCTTTACGGTTTCCATCTACTTAAATACCGGCAATCAATCCATAAATGCTGTGGAGGCCAATCTTAGTTTCCCCCCCGATAAACTTCAAGTTGTTTCTCCGACTACGGGAAAATCTCTTATTCAGGTTTGGATAAGTCAGCCGACATATTCCAATTCAGAAGGAACCCTAAAGTTCCAGGGCGCGATTCCAACTCCTGGCATCAATACCGAAAGCGGTCTCATCTCAACCGTTACTTTTAGGGCAAAGAGTACGGGGGTGGCTACCTTGAGAGTCCAGGATAGCTCCAAGGTTCTTTTAAATGATGGTCGGGGGACTAATGTTTTAAGCCAGACAACCGGAGGGGTTTATAATCTGATCTTGCCACCTCCGGCCGGCCCCCTAGTTACTTCTCCAACCCACCCAGACCAAGAGAAATGGTATCAGGAAAATAATGTTGTTCTCAATTGGGATAGTCCATCCGATACTCAAGGGTTTAGCTACGTGTTAAATGATCGGCCAATTGATATTCCCGATAATATTTCCGAGGGGGGTAAAAACGGGGTTGTTTATGATAACGTTTCAGATGGAATTCATTATTTTCATATCAAGTCTATTAAGGCTGGTTCTTGGGGAGGGGTAACTCATTTTGCGGTAAATATCGATAAAACTCCGCCAGCAACTTTTGATGTTGACGTTTCACCAGATACTTACACCTCTAACCGGAGACCGATAATAAATTTTAGCACCACAGATGAATCATCGGGAGTTGATCACTACGAGCTAAAATTTATTCCCCTTGATCCATCAGAGGACGGATCGCCGCTTGTAAGTGGCAGTGATGTTCCTTTCTTTATTGAAGTTTCTTCGCCTTATTCTCAAGAATTAAATCTCGGTCGGTATGATGTGGTTGTAAGGGCTTATGATAGGGCGGGAAATTTTTATCAAGCCTCGGAGCGTCTGACAATAACCAAGCCGGTGTTTGAGATTATCAGAGGCCAAGGAATCAGGTTTGGAGAATCTTTTGTCATCAGTTGGCCGATTACTTGGATTATCAGCATTATTTTCCTCCTGGGGTTGGCTTATTTAGCGAGAGCTGTCTGGGTTCTCCATCGTCGGGTTGATCGACACCTTGAGATGGGGGCAGTTGCCCATCCATCGATAGCCGATAGAGCTAAACGATTGTCCGATAAAATGAAAGAATACGGCCTAAGGCACCATCTATTCGTAATTTTATTAGTATTTGTAATCAGTTTTTCTGTTATGGCTTTACCAACGAGAGCTCGGGATGCCAGTTTACCCGTTGAACCGCCGGTGATAACCCTTTTTCCAGAGACATTATCTAATGATGAAATCTTTTATATTGGCGGTCGAGCGGGAGCTCCGGACGCCGAAATAATAATCTACATTCAAAACGAAGATAGCGGGACGGCAACAAGTCACTCGGCTAAGACCGATAAAACAGGTTCCTGGTTTTTGTCTCTCCCCCAATTTCTTGGGGCCGGTAAATATCTAGTTTGGACCCAATTGAGAATAGCTGACGCCCTTAGTCCCCCGAGTTCTAATTTAAGATTAGAGGTGGCGCCGACGGCAATTCAAATTGGGGAGAATAGACTAAGTTTTCAGGACTTTTATTTCTCATTATTAGTTATTGTTCTTGTCCTATTGCTCGGAATTTTGATATTTATTATTTATCACTTTTCCCATCATAGAATAAAAAGCGCTATTCTTCGACGAGAAATAAGAGAGGCCGAGGAGTCTATCTCAAGAGGCTTTGCTTTGCTTCACAAGGACATTGAGGCCGAACTTTCAATTATTAGAAAATCTAAACTTAGCAGGGAATTAGCCGCCGAAGAAAAAATAAGAGAAGAAAAACTTATCCGCGACTTGGAGGAGGTTAAGAGTTATATAGGCAAGGAGGTTTGGGACGTAGAGCAGGAACTCTAAGTTTAAAAAACATCCAATGAATTGGTTGGTTTTTTTCCGGATTTTTGAATTTTTTTAAGGATTAATTTCCCCTCAACAATTTTTGATTCCAAGAGTTTAACTCTGGAGTTTTTTACAATAGTCCACGGACCCGGTTCGGGATTGAGAGCTTTTATTTTCCGATCAATTAAGTAGGCTGCTTCTGAATTTTTTCCTGATGTGGCAAGTTCAATATCTTTGTATTTTATAAACGCGTCCTCGGTATTTATTTTTTGAGTGTGGGTTGCCCTGCTTTCATCTTGGGGTTTAGGTGTGATTTTTTTGTTTAAGAAATCAATAAGGTTTTCAATAAGCAGTTTTGCTCCAATGAGAGATAGTTTTTTTTGAAGCTCTAGGTAGGTCTCTTCGGGATTAATTTCCGTGGTTTGACTGTTGATAATTGGGCCGTGGTCTATTTTATCATCGAGGAGGTAAAGAGTTACTCCGGTCTTGGTCTCGCCGTCTAGTATCGCCGATTGAATAGGAGAGGCTCCTCGATATTTTGGGAGAAGAGATGGATGGACGCCGATTGTCCCGGCCCTGGGATAATTGATAAGTTCTTGAGGGATTATTTTAGCATAGGCGGCCACGATAGCTACATCCATATCGGCAAGGGGAATTGATAGTTCTTTTTTGGCCTCCTTGATAGTTTCTGGCTGAAATAATTTGATCTTTTTCCTGGTATTTGGATTCTGGTTGTCTATTAATTGTTTTATTGGTGGGGGAGTAACGATTTTTTTTCTGCCAATTGGTCGATCGGGATTGGTTATGACTAGAGATGGAATTAAGCTTAATTTAATTAGGTTTTCTAGAATATTAACGGCAAACTCCGGTGAGCCAAAAAAAGCGTATTTTATTTTTGATAAATATTCCATAAAATCAGAAACTTATTATTTTTAGTCCTTGTCAATTTCGAGTTTGGTTGTTTTGTGGATCTCTTTGGCTTTATCAATAAATAATTTTCCGTCCAGGTGGTCGATCTCGTGTTGAAAAACCTGGGCCAATAGGCCCCAGGCTTTTATTTTTATCGACTTGCCGGTTTTTGTGAGTCCGCTTATTTTCACCTGGGTAGCTCGATCAATTAATCCGTAGCTCTCCGGCACACTAAGGCATCCCTCATTGAGGGTTGTTACGGAGTCTTGTTCTATTTTTTCTATTTTAGGATTCAAGATGGCATAAAATTTTTGATTGCCTTGATGATCGGGAACTTCGGCGACGAATAGTCGATAACTAAGACCTATCTGGTTGGCGCTAAGACCAACTCCATTTGCCTTTCTCATTTCGTCCCTCATCGAGTTTATTAGGGTATTTAATTCTTTTCTGGTTATTATTTGTTTACCAATAATTATTCCTTTGTCGGTAAATTTAAACTCCTGGGTTTTCTTTCTAAGTATTTCCTCTTCTTTCTTATTTTTATTAGTGATAATTTTCATTTCTTTGATATTAAGGACATAAAATAAGCTCCCTTATTTTTGATATTTTTCCGTTCGGAAACATCTTTGGCTAATCCGAGAAGGCGCTCCCCATCCTTGTCTCGAGCTAGTTTAATGTAGAGAGACTTATGTTTCTCATCACCCAGGAGTTGAGAAATTTCTAAGCCCACGAGTTGATGTTTTTTATAAACCCGAGAATCTTTAGATCGTTTCTTCAATTTATCGAAATAGTCTGGGTCCATTGCTTTATTTTATCATTTTTCTTGTTTCGAGACGGTCGAGGCGGTATCATTCAAAAAGATGTCTACGAGGCGATTATTTATTGCTATAAATCTAAATAAAGATATAGTTCGTTGCCTTGAGGAAAAAGTGTCCAATATCATGTGCGAGGCGCCGCCGGGAATTAGGTTTTTACGTCCCGAGCTTTGGCATATTACCGTTTTCTTTTTAGGTTATCAAGACGACGGTGATTTGCCCTTGATCACGGAAGTGATTGATGAGGCGGCAAAAAATTTCTTCTCTCCGGAAATTGTTCTCGATAAGATTATTTATGATTCCTTACACCGACCCCGAATGATTTGGGCGGTGACGGATCAAAAAACTTCAGAAAGCTTAGGCTTGATAAGAGAAGATTTAGAACAAAAATTGATTGATGGGGGATTGTCTCTTAAAAACAATGGTAAAAAATTTCAGGGGCATATAACTCTGGCCCGTTTTTCTCGGGGAAATTTTGGCCAGAAGTTGGGGGAGATTAATTTAAAATCGAGAGATATAGATGCTTATTTTCCGGAGACAATTGATCTTATGGAGTCCCAATTATCTCCCCGGGGAGCGAAGTATTCGGTTTTGGGAAGGAGTAAATTTAGGGAGTAGTTATCCTATTTTAAAATAGAAATCTCCGTTCGCATTTGAGCGGACGGAGATTGTTAATGGTTTTGGATAGGTTGATCTATCCTTATGCTTGACCTTCGGCGACTAGACGTGATTTGTGAGGCCGGACACCAGCCAAGACACAATCAATACTGAATTTACTGTCGGGATAGCGCAAGTTGAGTCCCCGGCGTGACGGCTCGCGATCCACGTAGAGAATACGACGGAGGCTACCCGGACCCCGCCAGGATTCGTGCAGAAAAATGACGAACGGCTTATTACCAGTCGTCGTTGTTCCGAATTGTTCGACAAAACGGAGTGCTTGTTCAATGGTCGGTCTTGCGAGGCCACCAGCTTCGAGGAGTTTGAGGCCCTCGGCTTCATAAAATGAATGACCGGGATCAATAACTTCGATTTCAATCTCTTCCGGGTTGTGCGGGGTAAGCGGAAAATACTCCTGGGTGATGGATTCATTCACGTAGGTAAACCCGCCCTCCTTAAGACTAGCAGTAATCTGATCGGTCGTGGTGTTACCGCCGAGTTTCAATTGGTAGATCTCTCCGCCGGGGCCGAAGTTGCCTTCGATGGCTGCCTGGAGATGACGCTTGAGCTTGAAGGGGTCGAACGGATAACCGTTCGGTTGCCGGAGCTGACGCCCGATCTCAAACAGCTGACCGGTTAACGTTTCATACAGCTCGCCTGCGACGTTTGATTTCGCCATGACGATTCTCCTTTGCTATGCCGCTCCTCTGGCTTATTCCAGTTTAGAGGGTTATAGCTGTGAAGACGCGATTATTCCTGGCCTCACAGCTATAACCCATATATAAATTTTCTGCTCACATTATACACCATAACTGATTATTTTGTCAAGTGTACCATAAAAAATGGCTTACATAGCGTCAATGTTGTGTTTTTTCTCAGGTTTTTGATTTGATTTCTTAATTCCGGTACAATTCGTTTTATATGGAAAAAATTATTGGTAGCTCTGGCTTCAAAAAGGCCATTGTAGTGATTTTAGTGATAGCTGTTTTTGTTGGGGGATTTTTTATCGGCTTTGGCGAAGGTAAAAAAGTTCCTGATTTTTTTGTTGTTAAGGGGGTAACTAACGTCGACGATCCTATGGGAGATCCGCCCGCCGATTTCGGGCTTTTTTGGCAGGCTTGGCGAATAATTGAAAATGAATATATAAGAGATGATGTCGTAAGTCCAAAGGACAAAGTTTATGGGGCAATTTCGGGATTAGTAAATTCCTTGGGAGATGATTATTCTCAGTTTTTTTCTCCAGATGAGGGGGAAAAATTTAGTGAAGACATTCGAGGGAACTTCGGAGGTATTGGGGCCGAAATAGGGATTAGGGATAATAGGCTTGTGGTTATTGCTCCACTTAAAAATACCCCGGCGAGCCAAGCTGATCTTAGGGCAGAAGATATAATTTTAGAGATTAATTCTACCTCGACTAATAAAATGACTGTCGATGAGGCAGTCTCACTCATCAGGGGCGAGATTGGTACTGAGGTAGTCCTAACAATATTTAGAGACGGCTGGGATGAGCCAAGAGAAATTGCTATTACCAGAGGCAATATAGTTATTCCCACCCTGAACTACGAAATTAGGGACGATGGCATAGTTTATGCCGATCTTTATAGCTTTAACGCCAATGCTAATGATTTGTTTCAAGACGCGATGACAAAAGCGTTGGCTGGGGGAAGCAGGGGGTTAATCCTTGATCTTAGAAATAATCCCGGAGGATTTCTACAGGTGGCGGTTGATTTGGCTGGCTGGTTTGTTCCTCAGGGGGAGTTGGTGGTCAAGGAGGTGTCCCCGGGAATGGAGCCTTTGGAATTTAGGGCTAACGGCAATGCCACTTTAGTTGATTTTCCGGTTGTTGTTTTAGTGAATGGGGGTTCGGCTTCAGCATCGGAAATTTTAGCTGGCGCTCTTAGAGATAACCAGGGAATTAAGTTAGTTGGCACGGAAACTTTTGGCAAGGGAAGTGTCCAGCAAATTAAGTATCTTCCGGATGGTTCCTCGATGAAGCTGACGACTGCTTATTGGGAACTGCCCAGCGGAAAAAAACTTATTGATGGCGGTCTAGAACCAGACTATGAGGTTGAATTAGAAAGTGATGGCGTTGAGGAGAGCGATCTTCAACTAGATAGGGCAATAGAGATTATTAAAGCGGAGATTCAAAATTAGAATATGAGATTAATCTTAGTAAAGGATGTAAGGGGAATTGGCCGAAGAGGGGAGATAAAAGAGGTGAGGGGTGGATATGCAAGAAATTATCTTATCCCCCAAGGGTTGGCAAAATTAGCCACCCCGGCCGCCATAAAAGAATTATCTGCCCTAAGAGCTGACTTAGAGAAAAAAACAAAAGAGGTAAGAGAAAGATTAATGGAGGCGGCAGAAAAAATAAGAGAGGACGTTTTAATCTTTCCAGTTAGGGCTGGTAAGGAGGGGGTGGTTTTTGGTTCGGTGACTGCCGGAATGATTACGGACGAACTTCAGAAGAAAAATATTATCACTGATGATGACAAAGTAGACGTAAATCTAAACAGGCCAATTAAGGAGCTTGGCCTTCATGAAGTTGAGATCGATTTTAAAGAGGTTGGGATAAAGGAAAAAGCTAAGATTGAACTACGCTCACAAGAGTAGTTTTTTTACTTTTTCCGTCGAATCCTTTCTTTATTTTAGAACTAAACTTAACCACCCCGCCCTTTAGAGCAAAGAGAGTGTCGTCTCCACCCCGGCCGATGTTTTTCCCGGGTGAATATTTTGTGCCTCGTTGGCGAACAATAATTTGGCCGGTTAACACTTTTTGACCGTCTTGAAGTTTGATGCCAAGACGTTTAGACCGGGAATCCCGGCCTAGTTTTGTCGATCCTCCTGATTGGGTATGAGCCATATTGAGAGATTATATTATATAATAGAGTGTAACGTCAATGCTTACGGAGTTTTTCAAGAAATATCGAAAGGAAGTAATTCTAGTGATAATAATATTTTTCGTGGCTTCTTTGAGTTTCGGTTTGGGTTATCTAGCTAATCAAGAGTATAACCGGACGCCGATAATTATTGAGCAGTGTTCAGGATAAAAAAGGACCCATCTTTTGGTTGGTTGAGACGAGTCCAAGGTGGAAAACTTTTTATGGTTTTGAGTTAAATTGATAATAAAATATCTATTTGATAGGATTCTTATTAGAAATTTTAATTTTACAAAAATGAAAGGACAGATATGGGAACCGATATCGGGACTGGTAATGCCGGGAAGTTTGGAGTTGGCGAGAGTAAGGGGAGATGGATAATCTTGGGCGCGATAGTTATCCTTGCGGCAGTCACTCTTTTGTATGCTATCTCTGGAATGCCAAAGTATCCAAAATCTTCTCAATCGATATTGCTTGGAGTTGGAGTGGTTCAGTCAATCACTGGGGTCGATCAAATTCACGGTGTGCTATTTGGAGAAGTGGAGGGAGTTGGAGATACCGTGATGTCCGTAATTCTTGACGGGCATTTTTCTCTAGGCGACTCGGCCGAAGTGTTTTTAGTCTACATACCATTTCACAGAAAAAATTCACCTCCTATTTGCTATACGATTGCCAGATTAATCAAACCGCCACAAAAGCTGTCGGAGATGTCATTCTAGGTTCAAAGAAAAAAAATAAGGCCCCCTTGCTCACGCAGGAGGGCCTTATTCTGTTTTTATTGACTATCTTTCGGCTGTTCTTTTGTTCCGTAGCCCCAATCCATTTTTGCGAATTCGCCACAAGTATGCTTCTCATTCATGTTCGGTTTTTGTCGATAGAAAAAAATTCGACATTTGGGACAGTAGTATCTATGGCCGTCGTCCATTAATTATTTTTTATTTTGCACCTTTTGAATCGTAAGGGTAATTCTACAATTTTTGTTGGCACAAATTCAATATGTGGATAAGTGTTCGGTTCAATATTCTGGAGAGTCTAGCATATATACTTTAATTTGTCAAGTAATGGTTCACTTCCACCCTCTAAACAAGTAAGCTATAAACCTATTTTTCTTTTTTTTCGGGGAGAGATTATAAGTAAACAAAAGCCGCCGTTCGCATTAGCTACTAGGCGGCTATGATTTTCCATAAGGGCTTGGTATCATTTAATCAGTATATTTTGATCAGCATTCTTGAGCGACGGATGCTGGCAAAAGTGGGGCACACAGAGGACGGAAGTTTCCTAATTTCCGTCCTTTTTTATAAATATCCGATCTTTTTGAGCCAAAAATCATTTTCCCATTCCCAGAGTTGTTTGGCTCCAAGGAAAGCCCGAAAGTCTTCTTGCCAGTAGGGGAATTCCTTAAGTTCTACTTCGCCTTTAATTTCCGACCACTCGTGGGAACACTGCTTCATCAACTTGTTGTTCCAATCGATTTTTATCTTTTCTCGGCCGCCCTTTATTCTTCGCCGGGCGCCGCAGAGGTTACAAAGCTGGACTTGATCAATTCGAAGGATCCACCTTGTTTGAAGGTTGAATTCATTTTTTAAAGCATCCATGTAGGCGGATGTTTGAAGATTATAGTCTCGATAGATTGCCAGTGATGTTTTTATGTCCATCACCCCCATCTTCCCGCCGATAAGGGCGATTGCGTCGACGGTGCCGGCGTATCGGTTGTCATAGCTTACCACTCTTTTCTCGACCAAATCTGGAGTTACTTGAATACTTGTCTCCCCCCAAAATTTAATAAAAGCATCAATGGCTGGTTTTATTTCCGGAAGAATTTCTGGCTTTTCGCCCATCAGTAATCCTTCCACGACTTCGTGAATTTGAGTTCCTTCTTCGGCCGATTTTTTGGTAATTTGTTGAACAGCTTTATAGTTTTCTGCCTCGGCGTAAAAACGATAAAGAGCCGGCTTGGCCTTAATTGAGACAATCTTGGTTACCCTGGGGTACCAGATATCATTAATTGTGTAACCACTAGCTTCTTTGAATGATTCTTCGTTTTTGTAATAATCCATCGATAAGATTCTACTTTATAATAGTTTTTTGGTGTAGTCGGAAATATCACCGGCGCCCATCATGACGATGATGGAGGGGGGGATTGAATTATTAAAAATTTTTTCGATAAACGATTTTATTTTACTAATGTCTCTTATAAAATATACGGATTTTTTGGGATGTTTCTTGATTATTGCCTCGGCGAGTTTTTGGGAGGAATATTTTGAAGTCTTTTTGTCCCGGCCAGATACTTCATATATGGGCATAATG
>Ga0066639_10004527_pt1 | contig 11827 bp, 9 predicted proteins | sample CryGeyCG2114_010_2_FD_59504 | JGI IMG/M metagenome (GOLD analysis project Ga0066639, IMG submission 59504) | Groundwater microbial communities from aquifer - Crystal Geyser CG10_big_fil_rev_8/21/14_0.10 | ecosystem: Environmental > Aquatic > Deep subsurface > Groundwater | place: USA: Utah... | reverse complement strand
CTGAAGATAAAAAAGTAATTTTAGTAAAACAGTATCGTCCGGGTATGGAAAAAATCTTATTGGAGATGCCAGGTGGAGCTGTTGATGGCAAGGAAAATCTGATAGAAGCCATAGAAAGAGAATTACTTGAAGAAACTGGTTATAGTGGAAATGTAAAATTTGTTGGTGCTCATTATACTTGTGCCTATTCAACTGGATTAAAATATACATTTGTGGCTACAAACTGCCATAAAATTATAGAACAAAAGTTAGATGAAACTGAATTTATAGAAGTGGTATTAATGTCTTTAAAGGACTTTAGAGAGCATTTACGTAGTGGTGAATTGACGGATGTTGAAAATGGGTATTTAGGATTAGATTATTTAAAATTATTATAAAGGGTTTTGAGGATATTTGACTTTTTTTAATAAGTATTTAATTTTTAAATTAAGTTTTTAAATTAAAATTTTTAATAAAATGTTTAATTCTAAATAATTTTTATGATTAAAAGAGAAAATATTGATGTTGATTATTATAATAAAAGGAAAAATCTAGTTAAAAAAATTAGAGGTGAAGTTGACCATGATAAAAGAAAAGAAATATTAAAAGAAGAAAAAGACTGTGAATTTAAAGATTATAAATTGGCAAAAAGATATCATAATATAGCCAATGAAATTTATAATGATTTTTTGAAAGCTCAAGAAAAAAATGATTTCAATAAAGAGATTAAAGATATAGATACAATTGATAATTTAAGTAGTTTGGCAAAATATAAATCATATGTTGATTATTTGGTGCAGCAAAATCCAGATAGTCAATTTTTGCGTAAATGGAATAAAGATGAATCATGTTATAGAGATGATTATTATGTAGAATATTTAGCTCGTTTAAAGGAATTAAAGGGTAAAGAAGATATTTCTTATGAATTAATTGAAAAGAATATTATAGATATTAGAGATTTTGCTCATACTCCTTTTGTAGAAGGTTATTCTAAAAATCGTGAGAAATGGAGGGAAACAATTTCAGGACCAAGAGAGAGTTTAGTTAAAAATATATTAGACAAACGTTGGGCGCCAGTATTTTTAGCAAGTCCGGATTCTGCTTACTCTATTGATAAGTTGCCGAAGATAATTTTTAATCATAAAAAAATATTTAAAGAAATGACTAAGGAAATTGATTCGACTGAATTAGATGATTATGATGAAGATCTTGGGATGTCATATCCGGATGCAGGAATACCATATGAGGCTTTTGGTGAACAATCTTTATATGTAAATATCTCAGCTTTTATTAATTGTTTCAATGGTAATATTTTAGGGCCGTCAAAAAGTATGTCTGGCGTTGTTACAATGAAATTAAAATATTTTAAAAAAATAGAAAGTTTTAAAATTGATCAAACAAAACGTTTTAATGCTCGTGAATTTGAGAATGAACATGGATTTAAATATTCTGAGTCAACTAGAATTTACCCCGATAGCATACTTAAGATAATTAATAATTTATCAATAGAAGGAAAAAATATTGATGAGATTCAAAAAGAGTTAGACAAAATGGAATTTAGCTTTACTAACGATAAAGGTGAGGGAATTGTTGTTTCGCCAATGGTTTTGGATAAATCTTTTATTAGATGTATTTATTTTCCTGATGGTGAAGTATATGATAATAATGGGGATAAGATAGAATACAAAGATGAATAATATTTAAATTTTAAAAATTATTATAAATCTGACTATACTGCTTGCAAATAGACAGGAAGTTGAACAGAAATTAGTATTTGACTTTTTTTAATAAGTATTTTAATATTAAAGTTAATAAGAGCTTTGACAGTTCTAATTTTTATTTATTAATGGATTTATGGCTTATAATCGTAAAAAATTGCCTTTGATTATTACGCTAATAGTTATATTAGCTGTTTTTGGCTTACTGGCAGATTGGCATACGACTTCTTTGGATGGTGAAAATGAGGTATTAGCTGTAGCCCAATGGATACCAGGAGCTGGTTGGTGGAATCAATTTAATTATCATTTGGGTTTGGATTTAAAGGGCGGAACACATTTAGTTTATCAAGCAGACACCTCAAAGATTGAAAGTAAAGACAGAGATTCTTCAGTGGAAGGTGTGCGTGATGTGATTGAACGTCGAGTGAATGCTTTTGGTGTATCCGAGCCGATTGTGCAAACCAATAAAGATGAATTTGGAAATTATAGAATTATTATTGAATTGGCGGGAGTTAAGGATGTGAATCAGGCAATTCAAATGATTGGTGAAACACCATTATTAGAATTTAAAGAACAAAATCCTGGTTACACAGAGGAAGAATTGGTTTTAACTGAAGATCAACAAAAAGAATTAGATGATTATAATGCAGTAGCTAAAACTAAGGCCGAGGAAATTAATAAACGTGCTTTAGCTGGTGAAGATTTTGCGGCTTTGGCAAAAGAATTTTCAGAAGATCCTGGGTCAAAAGAGTTAGGTGGCGATTTAGGATGGGCTAGCCAAGGTACTTTTGTAGAGGAATTTGACCGTGCTTTATTTGAAGAATTGACAGTTGGTGAAATTACCCCAGAGCCAATTGAAACCGATTTTGGTTATCATATTATTAAGAAAATAGACGAGCGGCAAATTAAAGATGAGGCAGTAAACGCAGAAGTAGAAGTAAATTTAGGTGAGAGTGATGCAACAGTTGAGTTTAATAATATTGAAGTATTGTCAGCCCATATTTTAATTGCAACTAAGCGAGCTGAGGATTTATTGCCGCCAATTGAAGAATGGGAAAACACTGAACTTTCAGGAAAACACCTTGAGAGAGCAGTAGTGACTTATGACCAAAATACAACTGATCCTGAAGTAAGCTTAGAATTCAGTAGTGAAGGCGCAGATTTATTTGAAACTATTACTGAAAGAAATATAGGTAAACCTTTAGCAATTTTCTTGGATGGCATACCAATTTCTGTGCCAAATGTAAATGAGAAAATTACTGGTGGTAAAGCGGTAATTACCGGTAGATTTAATTTAAAAGAAGCTAAGACTTTAGTGCAAAGATTAAATGCTGGAGCTTTGCCGGTGCCAATTGAATTAATTAGTCAACAAACAGTGGGACCTTCATTGGGGGAGCAATCAGTTAATAAAAGTTTAGTGGCTGGTTTATATGGTTTATTGGCAGTAGCTTTGTTTATGATTTTGTTTTATCGTTTACCAGGTATATTTTCTGTGGTTTCATTGTTAATTTATATTTTGATAGTGTTAGCTATATTTAAAATGATACCAGTAACATTAACTTTAGCTGGGATTGCTGGTTTTATTTTATCAATTGGTATTGCGGTGGATGCAAATATTTTGATTTTTGAAAGATTTAAAGAAGAAATTAGACATGGCCGAGGCTTTAGTGCAGCGGTTGAAGAAGGCTTTAAGCGCGCGTGGACATCAATCCGCGATTCGAATGTATCAACTTTAATTACTTGTGCAATTTTGTATTGGTTTGGCACATCAGTTATTCGTGGTTTTGCAGTAACCCTATCAATCGGTGTGGTCGTTTCTATGTTTAGTGCTATTATAATTACGCGAACATTTTTAAGAACTTTAACTATTAAAAAAATTGACAAGTTAAAATGGTTATTGGGTGCGAAAGCAAATAAATAATAAATAACATTTAATAAACAATAAACTATTATATATAAAAGGAATTTGGTTGTCGTGTTCATTAATAAGCATGGCTCCCTCCCTTCCGTCTATTCCTTTGTTAAGGAATAGACACCTCCCCTCAGGCAGGGGAGGATATCTATATTAACTATGTTAAGAATTATCCAAAATAGATATATTTATTTCATTATCTCGGGTATATTAATTATTACCGCGGTGGTCTTTTTGTCGTTGTGGGGTTTGAAATTGGGCATCGATTTTACTGGTGGGACATTAGTTGAGTTAAATTTTGTTGAGCGACCTGATTCGCATGAAGTTCAAAGCTTGTTAACTGAAGCAGATTTGGGGTTGGAAGAGGTGCAAATTCAACCAGCAGGTACTAATGAATTAATTATTAGAACTAAAGTTTTAAATGAAACTGAACATCAACAACTGTTAGTTGTTTTAAGGGAAGCTTATGATGGTGAAACTATTGTTGAGAATAGGTTTGAATCTATCGGACCGGTTATTGGTGAAGAATTAAAAAATAAGGCAGTGACAGCAATTATTATTGTATTAATTACTATTATTTTATATGTGGCCTATACCTTTAGAAAAGTTTCTAAGCCAGTAGCTTCATGGAAATATGGGATTGCAGCTATCATTGCTTTGATTCATGATGTTTTAATGGTAGTAGGTGTTTTTTCAGTTTTAGGACATTTTTATAATGTTGAAGTGGGAATTTTGTTTGTAACGGCTTTGTTAACAGTTTTAGGTTATTCAGTTAATGATACCATTGTGGTTTTTGATAGGGTGCGTGAAAATTTAATTTACCGTCCCAAAGAAACATTTGTGGAGACAATTAACCATTCAGTTAATGAAACTATTTTGAGATCAATTAATACTTCAGTCACGACTCTATTAGTTCTATTGGCCGTATATTTATTTGGAGGGGTAACAATTAAAGATTTTATTTTAGCTTTAATGATTGGTGCTTTGGCTGGAACTTATTCATCTATTTTTATCGCGTCACCATTATTAGTTGAGTGGCATAGGTTTAAGAGGAAGAAATAGTATTTAGTATCTAGTATTTAGAAATCCGTTCTGTTGAAGAACGGTTTTTTGCTGGATTGTTGGTTTGCTAGATTATTAACAAATTAAAGATTTTTTTGTGATTATTTTTAGGCTAAGATTAGACCAAAGATTTTAGTTAATTTAATCCACAAGTAATTTTACTTGATCTGTGTTAAGATAATATATATTATTTAATAATTAAAGAAAAATATATGAAGCGTATTTTAATGGTGGTGGCATTCTTGGCCGTACTAGTATTGGCTAGTGGATGTACTAATCCTTTTGTTAAAAATAAAGAAACTCAAGTACCAACAGTAGCAGGTGGTCATAAAAGTTTTGTATTTGAAATAGCGCGACCGGTTAGGGAAGAATTAAGAGAAAAATTTTTGGAAACAGTTAGCAGAAGATTGAACTTTTATAGTTACGAAATGATCCAAGTTCAATTTATTGAAAGTAATAAGATTGCTTTGGAGTTTGATGTGCCTAAAAATGTAATTTTCCTAGAAGATGATTTTGTAAATTATATGGGTGACACGGCAACTTTTGAAATTAGAATTAAGGAAGATCCAGAAAATTTAGTGTTAACCGCTGAAGAGAAAACAGCTTTAGATCAATATAATCTAACTGCTTTAGAGACAGCTAAAACCATATTAGCTCAAGTTTTGGAAAATCCAGATAGCTTTAGCGCTCTAGCTAAAGAAAAATCTGAAGACCCTGGTTCAAAAGATAATGGCGGAGCTTATACTGGGGTTACTAAAGGCCAGTTTGTAGCTGAATACGATAACGTTATTTTTGGAGATTTAGCTGTTGGTGCAATTTATCCTGAAATAGTTGAAACTAGTTTTGGCTTTCATATAATTAAAAAAGATGGTGAGACTGGTGAAGGTGATGGGCGTTCAATCGACACAAGTCATATTTTAATTATGAAAGAAAGTGCTGAAGAAGTTTTAGCAAGCAAACAATGGAAAGAAACTGATTTAGTTGGGATGTACATTCAAACGGCTGAAGCTTTTCAACCAGAAGAAGGTGTCTATGCAGTTGGTCTTAGTTTAGATGCGACTGGTACTGAAATATTGAAAAATTTTACTGAAGTCAATATGAATAAACAAATGGCAATTTTTATAGATGGTATTGGGATTGCTACGCCAATGATTGATCGGATAATTGAAAATGGTAAAATTATTATAACTGGTAATTTTACAGAAACTGGAGCGACTAATTTAGCTACTAGATTAAACAGTGGAGTTCTAAATATGCCGATTAGAGTGGCAAAATAATAGTAATAGTAATAGGAATTTTAATAAGTTAAATCAAAAAATCCGCTCAGCTTAATGGGACGGATTTTTTGATTGAAAATTTTAAGATTGACAAATTTTTATATTAATGTTATAATGTATTAATATTAAAAAATATAAAAAAGTACTTTAAAATGATTTATTAATGGAGGGTTTATAAATGAGACACAGGAAACATAAGTGGAAAGTATTAGTTAATTTAAGTCTGATTGCAGGGTTGCTAATGATTGGGTATATTATTATTAATAGCGGTTATGAATTTCAATATGATTATATTAATTATATAATGCCTATTACCGCCACTGTCATCGCTATTCTTTTTGTTTTTATTGTAGTAGCTGTGGTTATTTTTCTTGCCGCTGAGATTGCTGGTAATGGAATTGTTGCATCTGTTAGTATGGTTGCTATTTTAGTTTTTATTGTTATTCTTGTTTTTGTTTTTAATAGTGTTGATTCATTTGATCCAATACTAATTTATTAATAACTACTAATTACACTTTACCATAAAAAGAAAAAAACAGACTTTTAAAGTTTATCAGGCCGTTGAAGAAATTTTAACGGCTTTTTATTTTATAAAAATAATTAGACGTCCGAGTGGGCGTCTTTAGTATGTTATTTATTTAATACATTAATTAAATTTTGACAGAGGGAGGTGGTGAGGGGGCGATGGTTATATTTACCTAGGTCGTTGTCGGGATCATGGTAGTCAGAACCGCCACTGATAAGTAGCTTGTGTTTTTTGGCGAGTAAAAGTAATTTTTTTATTTCAATTAATGTATGTTCAGAAGAATAAACTTCTAAGCCATCAAATTTTAATTTAAGTAAGTTTTTCAAATGTTGTTGTGAATAGTTAAATTCATTACTTTTAGTTAAAGGGTGGGCTAAAATAGCTAAACCATTGACTTGGTGGATTAGATTAATGGCGTCAGGGGCGCTGATGTGCTTGGATTTGGGCACATAAGCTGATTTGCCGGGTGTAATGTAAGCATTAATAAATTCGCCAAAACGAGGAATGGCACCAAACTCTTTTTTAAGACGCATTTTATTTTGCGGGTGTTTAATAACTGCTAGAGCCATATGGGGTCGACCAATGAGTTGGCGTTGTAATTGTTTAGCGTCAATGTGCCAACCTAGTTTTTTAAGCTTAGATATAATTTTAGTTGATCTAATTTGACGAATATGAGTATAGGTTTTGGTATATTGAATTATTTTTTTATTCTGATAATTAATATTAAGCCCGACAATGTGAACAGATTTATTTTGGAATTGAGCTGAAATTTCAATACCTGGAATAGTATGTAGTTTATATTTTTTACCAGCATTTAAAAATTCAACTGTTAAGCCAATGGTATCATGATCGGTTTTGGCAAGATAAGAAAGACCCAGCTGTTTAGCTTTTTTAACTAGCTGGGTGGGGGTAAGATTGCCATCAGAGGCATTAGTGTGAGTGTGGAGGTCAAGGCATTTAAACATATAAACATTTAAACATATAAACACAAGAATATTAAAATACAGGAATTATTTAAGTATAAGAGTATTTATTAGTAAGTATATTATTATGCATCGTATCACGAGATCCTTCTTCCGCTTGGGCGGGATCAGGATAAATTCTGTTTTTTTAAATATTTTTATCTAACATAAAGATAATAATACCAATAACCGCCGTGACACCAGAAATAACCCAAGCGCGCATCACAATTTTATATTCAGGCCAACCGAGTGCCTCGAAGTGATGATGCAGGGGAGCAGATTTAAAGATTTTCTTTTTAAATAATTTACGACTGATAATTTGAATAATAACTGAAATAGATTCAATGACAAAAATAAAACCAATAACGATTAATAATAAAGCTTGATTAGTTAGCATGGCTACAATACCTAGGGTAACGCCCAAGGCCATAGCACCAGTATCACCCATATAGAAACGAGCTGGTTTGATATTAAACCAAAGAAAAGCCAATAAAGCACCGATGATAACACCACAAAAAGCAGCTAAATTTATTTTACCTTGGAGAAGGGCAATGGTACCAAAAGCAGCAAAAGATGATAAGAGAACGCCGCCAGCTAAACCATCTAGGCCATCAGTTTCATTAACTGAAAAAGCGGTGGCAATAATTACAAAAATAAAGACAGGAATATACCACCAGCCGATATAAAAATTACCAACAAAGGGGATATGTAACATATCCCAGTCAAGTTTAAAATAGAACCAAAGGGCGCCAACAACAGCAATAAAAGTGTAAATTAATAAACGATGTCTAACGCGAATACCACCCTTGCCATTGCTTTTAACATCAATAAAATCATCAAGTAAACCAACGAGTGCAGTGGCGATTAAAGCACCTAGCGGCAATAAAGTTTCAGCACGAGTTAGAAAATTTAAAATATGAAAAAAAGTATTGGGAAAACAAACATCTAGATAGAAAAAAATCAGAGCCATAATTAAAGTAGTGGCCCAGATTAAAATACCACCCATAGTAGGTGTACCAGCTTTGTGAGCGTGGAGCTTGCTAAAAATTGGCGTAGCACCAGTATTGCGAATGGATTTACCTAGCTTATACTTGTATAAAAAATGAGTTAAAGTTGGGGTTAATAAAAAAGCAATCAAAAAAGAAATAGTGCTGAGAATTAAGATTTTAACGATATAGAGGTCAAGCATAAAAACATTTAAGCATTTAAACATATAAACATTTAAGCACTTCTTTATTTATTTAAAAGATAAATTAAAATAGCAGAAATTAGTAAAAGGATTTGAATAAGGGTGGCGGAAATTGCCAAGAAATATGATAAAATTTTAATTTTAAGAAAAATCAAATAAGCAGTAATAAAGTTAATTAAAATAGAGATAATACCAATAAGGGGAACAAAAAAAACATAATACCATGGACCAATCATGCTGATGCCAAAATAAATGGTATATTTTAGGGCGACCGGTTTGACTTGAGGTTCAATTTTAAAATATAAAAAAATTAAGGTAAATAAAAAAATACCGAAGGACAAGATTAGGTTAATTAAAATATTTTTATCTTTAAAAAAGAGATTGGTTTTAAAAAGGGTTATTTTCATAGGTATTTAGGAATAGTATAATTTTATTATATAGATTATTGGGGAATAAAGCAAGGAAGATCATATAAGCATTTAAACATTTAAACAAACAATAAATTTAAAATATAAAATTTTATTATTTTGAAAATGAGGATAAATATTAGTTATGGGTTTTGGGGAAAAGTGTGGTATAATAAAAACATATAAACATTTAAGCATGTAAGCATTTAAACATAATTTTTATATTATTTTTTGTTTAGATGTTTATATGTTTAGATGTTTAAATAACTTTGTTCTATGCTCGAAAATATAGATATTGCTAAAATTTTAGTGGAGACTAAGATTTTTGGTAAAGCCGAATTAGCTAAACATCAACGAGAAGCTCAAGAAAAAAAGATGGGGCTACTTGATTTTTTGTTGACTGATAAAATTATAGATGAGAATCATGTTTTTGAAAAAATAGCCAAAGAAAGATATAATATTCCGTTTGTTGATTTGGCTAATGAAACTATTAGAAAAGATATTTTGCAATTAATTCCTGAACCGATTGCCCAATCACACAGTGTAGTGGCTTTTGATGAAAAAGGTGGTAAGTTGAAAATAGCTACCTTGGACCCGACTGATTTACAAACTTTTACTTTTATTGAAAAAAAAGTTGAAAAGCCATTGGAAATTTATTATACGACGCCGGCTTCTATAGAAAATATATTAAAACAATATCATCAGAGTTTGCGGGCTGAATTTGAAAAAATTACTAGAAAAGAAACCGCTGGAGAACAGGAAAAATTAAAAGAAATGGCTGAAGATCTACCAATTATTAGAGTGGTAGATACTTTGTTGGAATACGCAATTTTTGAGGGGGCATCTGATATTCATATTGAACCTGAAGAAAAGGAATTAAGGATTCGTTATCGCATTGATGGTCTTTTGCGTGAAGTAATGACTTTGCCCAAAAAGGTGCATGCGGGTTTGGTGGCTAGAATTAAAATTTTATCTAATTTAAAATTAGATGAACATCGTTTGCCACAAGATGGTAGATTCAAAATTGAGACAGATGAATATAAAATTTCTTTTAGGGTATCAGTTATTCCAGTATTTGATGGAGAGAAAATTGTAATGCGTTTGTTAAATGAATCAGGAAGAATTTTGACTTTGGAACAATTAGGTTTTCAAGGTGGGCCATTAGAAAAGATTAAAAATAATATAGATAAACCGCACGGTATGGTGTTGGTGACTGGGCCAACTGGTTCTGGTAAAACGACCACTTTATATACTGTTTTAAATATTTTAAATAAACCCGGAGTTAATATCACAACCGTAGAAGATCCGATTGAATATCGGATGCCACGAGTAAATCAATCTCAAGTTAATCCCAAAATCGGTTATACTTTTGCGTCAGGCTTAAGAGCTTTTTTACGTCAAGATCCAGATATAATTATGGTGGGAGAAATTCGTGATAAAGAAACTGCTGAAATTGCCATAAATGCAGCCATGACTGGTCATTTAGTTTTGGCAACTTTACACACCAATGATGCCGCCACGGCGATGCCACGTTTGCAGGATATGAAAATTGCTTCTTTTTTAATTGCTTCAACGGTGAATGTAATTATTGCTCAGCGGTTAGTGAGAAAAGTGTGTCCAAATTGTATTGAAAAACAAAAACTTGATAAAGAAGTCATCAAAGAATTAAAACAACAGTTTGATACAGATCAAATATTAAAAACATTTAAAGAAAATAAATTATTAAAAGCTGGTGAAAGAGATTGGACAAGTATACATTTTTATAAAGGCAAAGGTTGTAATCAATGTAAAGATGGTTATAAAGGCCGTATGGGTATTTATGAAGTGCTTGAAATAACCCCCGAGATTGGTGATTTGGTGGTTAAAAAAGCTTCATCAGAAACTATTTTACGTAAAGCCATGGAGCAAGGTATGTTGACAATGTTAACAGACGGAATGATTAAAGCTAAAAATGGTATTACAACAATTGAAGAAATTATTAGGGTAACGAAGGAATAGAAATAAAACAATATCTAATATTTAATATCCGTGAGCACAGCGAACAAATATTTTGATTGCAAATTTTAATTAAGATATTAGAGATTAGAAATTGGATATTATTAATTATTAAAATTTTTAATTATCATGGCAGTTAATTTAAAAAAAATAATACAACTTAATAAAAAAGAAAAAAAGTTAAAAGAATCAACAGAATTGGATGAGGTGGTTGTAAATAAAGATGAATTTAAAAAAAGCAAAGAAGCAGAGATTGAAGATACACGTAATGATGAAGACGACGGTTCAAAAGTTGGTAGTGATTATTGGGGAAAATTTAAACAAAGAATTATTGATTTTCAGACGGTAAGTTTGAAGGATAAGATTTTTTTTATTCAAAATTTAAGAGTTATGGTTAAAGGTGGTTTGTCTTTGGGTAGAGCTTTAGATTCGATTGCTTCACAGGTTAGTAATAGTTATTTTAAAAAAGTTTTGACGGGTGTTTCATTAAATGTACAAAGTGGAACTGGTTTTGCTAAATCACTTGAAGCTTATCCAAAAGTGTTTGATGATTTGTTTATTAATATGGTTAAGTCGGGTGAATTATCTGGTAATTTGGAAGATGTGTTAGACAAATTGCATATTCAGCTGAAACGAGATCATGATTTATTATCTAAGGTTAAAGGTGCCATGATATATCCAGCTGTAGTTTTGGTAGCTATGTTTGGTATTGGTGCCGCTATGATGGTATTGGTAGTGCCAAAATTAATTACTGTTTTTGAAGAATTTGACGCGGCTTTACCAGTGGCGACTAGGGTTTT
>Ga0066639_10004526_pt1 | contig 11828 bp, 11 predicted proteins | sample CryGeyCG2114_010_2_FD_59504 | JGI IMG/M metagenome (GOLD analysis project Ga0066639, IMG submission 59504) | Groundwater microbial communities from aquifer - Crystal Geyser CG10_big_fil_rev_8/21/14_0.10 | ecosystem: Environmental > Aquatic > Deep subsurface > Groundwater | place: USA: Utah... | reverse complement strand
CCATAACCGCCAGGATCAGTACTTTCATCTTTTATAATTTTAGCATCAACCCATTTAGCATTTCCTGCATAAGATCTTAACAAATCAAACAGATGTATTGTTCCATTTAATAATCCAACAGAACTATAAGCATTCATGTAAAGAATTTTTCCAATTTTTCCTTCTTTTATTACTTCTGTAATTTTTTCAAAGCAAGTATCCCATCTTCTTGTATGATCAACAGCTAAAATAACCTTATTCTTTTTACAAACTTCAATCATTTCATCAGCTTCTTTCAAAGAACAGGCCATAGGTTTTTCACAAAAGATGGCCTTAACTCCAGATTCAGCAGCTTTAACACAAATATCTCTATGGTCAGGAGCATGTGTACAAATACTAACAATATCTAAATCTTCTTTTTCTAGCATATCTTTATAATCTTCGTATAAATTTTTCACACCAAAAGTCTTAGAAAACTTTTCTAATCTATCTTTCCTAATATCACAAGCTGCGGTTATCTCAATTCCAAGTTCTTTGTAAGATCCAGCATGAGTACAAGGTTTTTTCTTTATTTTAGGATCTTCTTCAAATAAGCTTCCTATTCTTCCCAATCCGATTATTCCAACTTTATAATTCATTTTTATTCTCAATTATTTTTTTGAAAGCATCAATAATATCTTTCATATCTTCTAAATTAGCAGGAGGTCTTACTTGATTAAACCAAATAGTTTTTTTACAAGCCTTTTCTATATTTGGACATAAACCTGCTTTATATTCTATATTTCTATCATAAAACTTACAACTAAATGGACATCCTTTAGTTCCATAAACAGTTTTGTTCAAAAATAAAGGATTCATATACAATGGATGAGAATAACCTTTACTTGCAGGTATTCCTTCTGCAATTAAAGCTTCAACAAGTTTATCTCTTGAAATCCCTAATTTTTCTTCATCAATAAAAATTCCATAAAGGTGATAAGTAGATTCAATTCCTTCTTTAATTAATTGAGGAGTAATTCCTTCTATCTTATTAAACTCTTCATTCAAAAAGTTAGCATTTTCTTTTCTAATTTCATTTCCTTTGTCTAATTTTTTTAATTGGACTAAACCAATTGCAGATTCAATCTCAGTCATCCTATAATTCCAGCCTAAACTAGTAGAAATATAACTTCTCATTTCTTCTCTTGAACAATCTTCACCATGATTTCTTATTAACTGACATCTTTTTGCTAAATCAGGATCATTTGTTATTGTCATTCCACCTTCTCCAGTCATTAAGTTCTTATTTTCTTGAAAACTAAATGTTGCTAAGTCCCCCATAGTACCAGCAAGCCTTCCTTTAGACTTAGAACCAATAGCTTGAGCAGCATCTTCAATAACTCTTAAATTACGCTCTCTTGCAATAGACATAATTTCATCCATATCTGCTATATTACCTAAAAGATGAACAACAATTATAGCTTTAGTTTTATCAGTTATCTTGCTTCTAATACTTTTAGGGTCTATACACAAAGTTTCAGGATTAATATCAGCAAAAATAGGAATTGCATTGTGCATTAAAATTGAAGTAGCTGTAGATGTAAAAGTATACGGTGTTGTTATAACTTCATCCCCAGGGCCAATTCCTGCTGCAGCAACTGCAATATGAAGAGCCGCTGTACCAGAATTAGAGGCTATTGCATACTTAACATTGTGATATTTTGCAAATTCTTCTTCAAACTCTCTTACTTTCTCTCCGCCATAAAAACTTGAATGAAAAGTTGAAAGTTTTCCGCTTCTAAGTACATCATTAACAGCATTAATCTCCTCTTCTCCTATCTCAGGATATCCTGGAAAAGGATTTTTCCTTACTTTCTCTCCACCATTTATTGCCAGATTAATCATTTTCTAAAAATTTATTATTACAGTTTGCACATAAAGGTATTTTATGCCTCTCATTTCTTGATAAAACTTCCCTTATACCATTTAACTTTTCTCCATGCCATAGGTCATATAAAGATTTTTCCTTAACATTACCTAAAACTAATGAACCATTATAATCCCCGCAGCAGGCACTAACATCTCCATTCCAAAATACAGTTAATTTTGTTCTTACCTCAATACACTTTCCAGTCCCTGCATGTTCCTCACTTCTTTCTCTTTCCAATAAGGGTTTAACTCTTTCAACATGGGCTATATTTTTCAAGGTAGTATACCAGTTATCAACTCTGTCAACAATTTTTTCCCATTTATCATAGAATTCTTTCTTTTGTTCTTCAGTTTCATCTAACAAAGTAGTTGTAACCTGAATATGTAATTTAGAATTCAATTTATTTCTCTTTTTTACTAAATTTTTAATAGTTTTTTCTAATTTATCATACAATCTATTATTTCTCATCTTTGTATATTCTTCTTTAGTAGTTCCTTGCAGAGAAAAGATTATACTGTCTAATCCAGAATCAAAGATTTTTTCCATCTTATCTTTATTTAAAAGAATTCCATTAGTGGTCATATGAGCTAAAAGACCTTTGGATTTAGTATACTTAATCATTTCAAAGATATTTGGATTCAATAATGGCTCTCCAATACCAATGAGTCTTATGCCTTTACCACCCTTTTCAGAAACTTCATCTGCTATCCTCTTAAATAACTCAAAATCCATCTTCCCTTTTTCTCTGGTCATAATCTGTCTAGGGCACATTATACAATCAAGATTACAGTTATTTGTCGGTTCTAAGTCTATAATATATGGAAATTTGGTTAAATCAGCCTTATACGGTCTTGTATAACCTTCAGATCTATAAACCTCCAAAAAAGGATTAGATATTCCCATAATCACCACCAAATATCAATTTCTATGAAGTGGATAGTTATAAAGGTTTTCTATAGCAATATTTAAATACATAGTTCCTAAGCTTAGAAAAAGGGGGATTATAATGGATCTTATTCAAATTGGTAATAAAACAATAGGAGACAGTTCTACATTTATTATAGCAGAAGCTGGAGTAAATCATAATGGTTCATTGGAGAAAGCTCTGCAATTAGTAGATGCAGCACATTCAGCTAGGGCAGATGCTATTAAGTTCCAAACTTGGAAGGTAGAAGAATTATACATCCCAGATGAAATAACAGGTAAAGATTACCAAAAATCATCAAAAACAAGATGCCTAAGTTATAATGATTTCAAAAAAATTAAACAACACTGTGGTAAAAAAGGATTGATTTTCCTAAGCACACCAGATGAGGAAAAAAGTGCAGATTTTTTAGAATCAATAAATGTTCCAGCATTCAAAATTGGTTCTGCAGAATTAAACAATCACCCTTTCTTAGAATATATTGCAAAGAAAAACAAGCCAATTATGCTATCGGTGGGTATGGCCAGCCAAGAAGAAATTAAAGCAAGTGTAGATTTAATTAAAAAATATAATAAAAACTTAATATTACTTCAATGTGTTTCAAGTTATCCTACTCCATTAACTAAAATCAATCTAAAAATAATTCAAGATTTAAATAAAAAATATAATTGCATTTCTGGATTATCAGATCATACAGAAAATCCAATCACTCCTTCTTTAGCTGTAGCAGCAGGAGCAAAAGTAATAGAAAAGCATCTTACAGTAGACAAAAATTGGGAGGGACCAGATAATAAAATGTCTCTGAACCAGGAGGAATTCAGAGGAATGGTGGCTTTGGTTAGAATAACAGAATTAACTATGGGTGATGGAATTAAAAAATTAGAAGAAATAGAGTTATCTACAAAAGATTTTGCAAAGAAATGTATTGTGGCAAATCAAGATTTAAAAAAAGGAACTAAGCTAGAAAGAAGTATGGTAACTTTCAAAAGACCTTTCTTAGGTTTAGAACCAAATCAACTTAATAAAGTTCTTGGAAAAGAATTACAGATTAATCTTAAAAAAGATAATCCCCTAAAATTAGAAGATTTAAAATGAAAGTTGTATATGTAACCGGAACAAGGGCAGATTATGGCTTAATGAAAAATAATTTATTAGCCTTGAAAAATGACCCAGAAATAGAACTTTTTCTAATTGTAACAGGCATGCATCTGCATCAAGATTTCAAAAGTAGTTATGAAGAAATTAAACAAGATTTTGAAATCTACAAAGAAATAGATACAATTCCCAGGATGGATTCTTTTGAAGAGATTCCTCTTTATATTGCAGATACTATCATAGATTTACAAAAAATATTCAAAGAAATCAAACAAGACTTCACAATAATACTTGGAGATAGACCTGAAGCTTTATCCACAGCAATCACAAGCGCAACTATGAATATTCCTATAATCCACTTAGGTGGAGGACATTCTTCTGGAAATATAGATGATCCAATTAGACATACAATCTCTCAATTTTCAAAGATTCATCTGGTTTCTTCCAAAAAATGTAAAGAAAAATTAAAAAGTTTGGGTATTACAGAAAATATCCACATTGTAAGTGCTTCTGGTGTTGATAGTATTAAAAAATATCATGATAAATTACAAAATAAAGAAGAAATTTTTAGCAAATTAGGATTAAATCCAGACGAAAAATTATTGGTTGTTCTTTATCATCCAGAAGATAATCAAAAAGATACTGAAAAAGGAATCTTCAATATAATCGAAGCAATAAAATCTCACCAAACTTTATTTTTATATTCGAACTTAGATCCTGGGGGGAGGTTCATAAATAAAACTTTAGAAACTATAAAATCAGACAAGGTAAAAGTCTGTAAAAATCTATTTTATTTAGATTATTTAAGCTTAATAAAGAATTGTGATGTTTTAATAGGAAACTCTAGTAGTGGATTAATTGAAGCTCCAACATTAAAAACAGCTTTTGTTTGTGTTGGAAACAGAGAAAAAAATAGAGAATTTGCAGAAAATATAATTCATGTAAAAAAGGTTACAAAAGAAAATATTGCAGAAGCAATAAGTAAGGCATTATCAGAAGAATTTAAGGAAAAAGTAAATAATTGCACAAACCCTTATGATAATGGAGATACATCAGCTAAATTATTAGAGGTTATCAAGAATGGCTTGGGATGATACTTGGGAAAACATATATCAGGAAAAGGAATGGGGAAAATACCCTCCAGAAGAGCTAGTTAGATTTATGATGAGAAATTACAAAGGAAAGCAGGCAAAAGTTCTTGATTTAGGTTGCGGAACAGGAGCAGCTACTTGGTTTATAGCAAGAGAGGGATTTATTGCATATGGTATAGATGGTTCTGAAACTGCAATACAAAAAGCAAAACAAAGATTCCAAGAAGAAAATCTAAAAGGTGAATTTTTAGTAGGAGATTTTACAAAATTAGATTATCCAGATAATTTCTTTGATTGTATTGTGGATATTTCATCTTTACAGCATAATTCCCCAGAAAATATGAAATTAGTTTTAGAAGAAGTTAATAGAGTTTTAAAGCCAGAAGGAAAAATATTCTCTATGATGGCAAATCAAAATAGTATACTCAATCAAGATGTAAATATTCACTCTGAAAGATATATCCATAGAGTTACAAAAGAAGAAGTTAATAATTTATTTTCAAAATTCAGCAATTTGATTATAGATGAATCCAGCAGAACAGATAATTCTAACCGCATTAATCATTTTCTAATCCAAGCTCAAAAATGAAGTTAATCACAGAAAAGGATGAATGGAATACTTTAGTTTCTAATACCGAAGGAACCGATACTTTCTATACTTATGATTTTATGGATATAACAAAAGAAAAAAATGATAAATTATGGCTCATCTATCATGAAAATAATTCTCACCATGTTCTCTACCCAGTTTATGTAAGAAAAATCAATGAAACTTATTCAGATATTTTTAGTGCAGAGCATGGAGGGCCAATTTTTAATACTAATAACAAAGATTTTATTAAAGAATTCTTTGATAAATTCAAGGAATTCTGTAAAGAAAACAATATTGTCTCCGAATTCTGCAGACTTAATCCCTTTAATGAACACAAAAAAGAAATTACTAAAGAACTGAATGGAGAAATAATCAAAGATACAGTAATCGCAGATTTAACAAAAGAGCTAACAATAATTCCAGATAGAATGAAAAAAATAGAAAAAGCAAAAGAAGTTCTAGAAATTAAAGAAAATAAAAATCCAGAACTTTTCTATGAAATGTACAGTTCTACAATGGAAAGGTTAAATGCTTCTAAAAGGTTTATTCATAGTTTGGAATTCTTTGAAAAATTATTCAAACAAGAAGATGTTAAAGTTTTTACTGCATATTTTGAAGAAAAGCCAGTAGCCTCGATTTTATTAATTCATTTTGGGGAAAATGTGCATACTTTTTTATCCTGTTCATATGAAGAAAATTATAATGCTAACGACCTTCTAAAATATCACGCATTAATATGGGCAAAAGAAGAAGGGTATAAAAAATATAATCTTGGAGGAGGCTTAAAAGATAATGATAGCCTTTATCAATATAAATCAACTTTCTCTAATCAAACAACACCCAGATGTATTTACAAAAGAATCTTCAACAAAGAAGTTTATGATGAATTAGTTAAGAATAATCCACAAGAAGATTCAAATTTTTTTCCAGCTTATAGAATTCACTCAGGATCATAATTTTTTAGAATCAAAATATTCCACATTCTTCTTAACACAAAACTAATCTTTCCGCTTAAACTGTCAAAATCATATTTTAAGCTTCTCCTCATATGCCCAATTGTAGAAAAAAAGTAAAAAAATCTGTTTGTTGGAATCTTAATTAAAATTTTAATAAGAGGAATCAACCTAGGATGTTTAACTCCTAATTCAAAAAACATATACAAATTAACTAATTCTTTAATATTTTTTTGTTTTAATACACTATTTTTATTTACAAAAGTAGAAAATGCTTTGAGATTATAATCATAATCAAGCAAACCTCTTTCTATTGCATAATCTGAAATAGGTGCTTTTGGATAAGGCTGAAAAATAAATATATCAGCAATTTCTGGTTTTATTTTACTATTCAGTACAATCGTTTCTATTGCATTATTCACAGTTTCATCAGGAAGGCCAATCATATTGTAAGTAGTCATTCTCAAGTTATATTTATGGCACCATCCAGCCACTTTCAATATCTGAGAATTTAAAATTGGTTTATTCAATATTTCTCTTCTAAAATCTTCATTACCACATTCAACACCAATACTCACTCTGTCGCAATAAGATTCTTTTAATCTTTTAATAATTTCTTCTGTTGAAACATCAGCTCTAATTTGGCAAATAAATGGAATTGCAATATCTTTTTTATATCTTCTTAAAAAATCAAACAACCATTTTTTATTAAAAATAAATAAATCATCATGAATCCTAAATGCTTTAAGATTAGGATATCTTTCTTTTAGCATTTTTAATTCTTTGATAACACTTTTTACACTTCTTTGCCTCATATATCTCCCTTTTCCTTTATACAAATCTCTTTTTTTACTATTATGGCAATAACTGCAGCTAAAAGGACAGCCTCTGGAGAAAAATACATCAGCAGTAGGTTTATTTTTTATCTGAGGATATTCATCATAACAATCTCTGTCAGCAAAAGGAAACTCATCAAGATCTTCAACTAAGTTTTCAATCTCATTTCTATGTATAGTTCCATTCTCTTTTACCCATAAATTGTTTATTTTATTTATACTTCTTTTTTTATCAATAGAATTTGCTAACCTAATCATTGCATGCTCTCCTTCCCCTATACAAACAATATCCACCCCTTCTTCTTCAATTATTTCAGGACAGAAAGTGGGATGTGGTCCGCCGAAAACACAATGAATCTTCAATTTTTTCTTAATTATTTTAGCAACTTCTTTAGCCCATAAATATTCTCCAGTTGTACAAGAAAATCCTATAATCTCTGGATTAAAATTTCTTATTTTATTAAAAAAACTTTGAAAATCAGCTTCATTATTTCTAATAAAAATTTTGCATTTATGGTCATTTTCTTTTAGAACAGAAATCAAACTAGCTATACCTGGCCTAAAAAAGGCATCTTGTTGTAAAAAAGCAATTCTTACCATCTTAAAAGTACTTTGACATCTCTAATTTTTGGTCTAAATATCTAAATTTGCCTCTCTTTGTTCTTGATAATTCGTTTATAAATTTAACTTCAATCTCAAATACATTTCCAAATATCTGCTCTATTTTATCTTCTATAAATCTCTTAGTTATTTTCTCTCCTTTCTCACAAACAACGTTAAATAATAATTTCCCTTCTTCTTCCTGAATTACTTTAAACTCTTTTATCCCTTTCCAGTCCATATCATTATAATTAAAAATAGCAGGAGCCAGAGGAACTAAATTCTTATTCTTATCAACTACATAATCTTGTATTCTCCCCTCAACAGACTTTATCATTTTGTAATCTCTACCACATTTACATTTTTTATTGGTATAAACAGCCATATCTTTTGTTCTGTATCTTATCAAAGGAAACATTTTATTATTAAATCCAGTAGCAACTATTTCTCCAGTTTTTCCTTCTTCACAAACTTCATTTCCGTCTTTATCTAATAATTCTAAAATTCCAACCTGAGGCATAAAATGTAATAGTCTGCTATGTTTGCAAGAATGTCCTACAGTACAAGCCTCTGTATGACCATAAACATTGTAAACTATTCCTCTAAATGCTTTTTCAATAATGTCTCTTTGACCATCAGTTAAATATTCCCCATCGCAACAGATAGTTTTTACTTTAACTTTTAATCTTTCAGATAAAATATATTTAGCTAAAGGTAAAATTGCAGAAGGTCTTGTATGGATATAAACTGGATTATGCTCCTTTATTTTTTCAACATAACGTCTGACAGTATCTTTGTTTATATGATAACAGGACATTACTAGTTTTTTATCCTCTTTATACCAATATTCTCTTTTTTTAATTAATTCAGCAGGAATTTTATCTCCATAAAGCCTTATAGACTTATAATTAAAAATATCCAAGCCTAAAACTTCCATATAATGCTCAGTATTTGCTTTGTCTCTTGATAAGAAATCTAAATCCATGTAAATTGTTAATGGTTTACCAGTACTTCCACCAGTAGACCTATGTAATAATTTATCTTTCTTGATTCCAATAGGTAAAAATTTAGAATAATTCTTTTGAATATCATCTTTGGTTATTACTGGAAACTTCTTAACATCTTCAACTTTGTTAAAATCTTCCCAGGTTAACTTATTCTTCTTAAGAAAATCTCTATAAAATGCGATATTTTCAGAAACATACTTAACCAAATACTGCAATTTCTTAACTTGCAGTTTTTCAAGGCTCTCCTTAGGCCAAAATTGAGTATGTCTTAAAAATAATACTCTCTCCCAAAATACTGGTGTTTTTAATGGATCCATGCTCTTTTCCTAAGGTAAATTAAATATAAATCTTCCTAATATTTTATATATAAGCAATCTATCAAATTTCTAATGAAATCCTTGATTGTAGGGTGCGGAAGAAAGCAGGTTAAATCCTTTCAAAATAGATGTGTGGCAATAGATATAGCCAAAGAGTTCATAAAAGACTCAAGAAGGATTAGGCCTGATAATGAATATGTTCAGGCAGATGCTAATCTGCTTCCATTTAAAGAAAATTCATTCAATCATGTGACTTGTACAGAAGTAATAGAGCATGTTAAAACTCCAAAAGAACTTCTAAAAGAAATCAATAGAGTTCTAATACAAAATGGAGAAGCTATCTTAAGTGTTCCTTTTGCAGATAAATGTAGATATATTGCACAAATATTTCCTGCATATAAAAGAGATTTCTATGAAGGCTATCATCCTTCAGAATTTACTTATGAAAGTTTTATAGAATTACTAGAAGAGTCAAATCTAAGAATTACAAAAATAGAAAAAACAGGAAAAACAAGCTGGTATTTCTGGAAAATTTGGGGAAATCTTTCAAGAGCGCTAAACTTAGACCTTTCTATAGAAGAAACAGGTAAAATCAAATTAAATACTAAAAGTAAAATTAAAAATAGCATTTTCAAATTAACTTCCAAGGCAATAAGAGTTATAGCAATCCCTTTAGGATATTTATTTCCAGTTTATACAGGAATAAAAGTGAGAACTAAGAAAGTTTCTTCATCATAAGATATCTATTATTAAATTCACCCACTTTTTTAAAACCTAATTTTCGGCAGATATATCTCATTTGATTGTTATCAATACAGATTGTACCAAAAATCGCATCATATTTTCCTCTGCATTTTTCAAATAATTCTTCTAATAATTTTATACTATATCCTTGACCCCTATAGGGTTTATTAACATAAATAGAAAAATAAGGAATATCATATTGAACTCTAATCATAGCTACTCCTTCTGGTCTCATAACTAGCACAGTAGGTTTATGTTTAATTTTTACATGCAGTCTCCTAAAATAAAATCTTAAATTCATTTTACTATATCCTTAATTTTTTTCAAATAATATAATGGTTTACTCAAAAGAGTATAGAACTTAATTCTTTCGCCACCAAAACCTTCTTTCCATTCAGCAATAGAAGGTACATCTAAAGTTAAAAAATCAAATCTCTTTAACCCATTTTCTTTAGCCCATTCTAAATAATGATATTGTAAATAATTATTAGCACATAAATTAAAATATTCTTTAAGAGAACAGCTGTTCCAAGAACAAGCAGTTCCATTATATTTTAGATAAATTGCACCAGCAATAGGTTTACCTTCATACATCGCTAAAAATAAATCCCCTAATTTATCTAAAATTTGTTTATAATATTCTTTAGGTTTTATATCAATACCAGATCTATCGTAAGTTTCTTTTAAAATTTTATAATAAATATCAATATCATCACTCTTAACAATCTCTACACCTGCTTTTTTACTTTTATTAACTCTGTTTCTTGTTTGTCTCCTTAAATTCATCCATAAATCATCTACTTTATCAAACTCTAAAATAGACGTAAACCTTTCTCTTGATTTGAAACCAGCTTTCAAATATTCACTTATATCTTCACCAGGAGCAGTTGTAATATGCCAAAAACCTTTCAATTTCTTAATAATATTTTTATTGCCTAATATCCCACCATAAACACACTCTAATCTAGGGTCAGGGCAGTAATTTATTTTCAAAAGCTTGAATTTCTTGTCAGGATGAACAACATAATAAGATTCTCCCAAATTAATCTCAACTTTTTTTCCTAAAACTTCTTCTACAACTTTATTAAATTCAGGGCTATGAAATACAGAAGCATTTTCATATGGTAAGGTTTCCATTTATTTTCCTCACTCTTTATGGTTTATAGGTTTTCCTATACTTTTTAATTTAACAAAAACACTTTTTATTAAATCTAAATCTTCTATTTTCAAACTTCTTGTAAATAAGATTAGAGCAATATAAAATCCAACAAAATAAAATGCAAAAAATAACAAATCTACAAAATCAACCAAACTAATTATCTGATTTACTCCCCAAATAAATACAACACTTGTAGTAGATAGAATTATTAATTTCACAAAATAAACCTGTATAGGAAGTAATTTAGTATAATACCAGCCTTCGATAGCACATAATACCCCTAATGTGATTAAAGAGATTGTAGTTGCTAAAGCTCCCCCAACTATACCATATCTTGGAATTAAGAGGGCATTAAGAATAACATTTAAAATTATCATAGCTATTCCATTATAAAAGTTTAATATACTTTTTTTGATCATATTTAAGACAGACATAGATACATCAAGTAAGGAAAGAGAAAAATATCCTATACTTAGAATAAGTAAACATAGAAATCCAGAAGTATACTCAGCCCCAAACAAAATTGTAATTATTTGTTTAGAAAATAAAAGAGTAAACAATAAAACTGGTAAATTTACTAAAAAAGTCCATCTCACAACAGAATCATAAACCGGTCTTATT
>Ga0066639_10004522_pt1 | contig 11835 bp, 11 predicted proteins | sample CryGeyCG2114_010_2_FD_59504 | JGI IMG/M metagenome (GOLD analysis project Ga0066639, IMG submission 59504) | Groundwater microbial communities from aquifer - Crystal Geyser CG10_big_fil_rev_8/21/14_0.10 | ecosystem: Environmental > Aquatic > Deep subsurface > Groundwater | place: USA: Utah... | reverse complement strand
TTCATAACCTAGCAATATTATACCATATGCTTGGTTACGAATCCCACTAATTACCAAAATCAATTTAGAAGTGCATTGATTTTTTTTGCAACAAGGTGACTTTTTTCGTACACATAATCAAATCGATTTTGACTTATGTATGGTTGGTCAAGAGCTCCATAACAACAACTAACTACTTCAAGCAAAGAACCGTATGATATTCGTAAAAATCGGATGAAATCTTTGTCTGATCCTCTGCTCGATCCTTCTGCGATATTGAGCATGATAGAAAGCGCCGCTCTTCGAATTTGTGAGAGTAGTCCGAATCTCTCGTCGTTTGGAAAATCCTTTGAAACAACGTATATTACTTTGAGAAAATCTCGAGCAAGTACCCACGTTTCAAGCTTTTCAAATCTGTAATATCCTCCCATAGTATAACTTCTGTCGACCGTAGTCTATAGTCCGTAGACAAACTACAATTTCTTCACTTGCAATGCGTCTAGCTCGACGGGTGTTTCTCTTCCAAACATGTTGACCAATACTTTGATTTTTCCTCGCGCTTCATCAACATTGCTGACTTTTCCTTCAAAATTTTTGAATGGTCCATCAATGATGCGTACAGGATCATCCACGGATACATCAATTCTGTGTGTCGGCTCTTCCACCTTCATTCGTTTCATGAGAATATCCACTTCTGATTGGTCAACTGGTGTTGGTGTGGTCCCAGATCCGACAAAGCCGGTTACATTTGGTGTGTTTCGTACCACATACCACGAATCGTCAGTCACAATCATTTCCACAAGTACATACCCGGGGAAGATTTTTTCTTCAACAGTGGTGCGTTTTCCATTTTTTATTTTAATTTTCTTTTCTTTTGGTACGAGTACACCAAAAATCTTTCCACTCATGTCAAAGGTTTCGATACGTTGTTCCAAATTTCGTTTGACGTTTTCCTCGTATCCGCTGTAGGTGTGGAGGACATACCATCGGCGTCCAAGGTCTAGAGTTTGTTTGGCCATAAAACGGTCTACAGTCTTTAGAATTGATTTTGTTGAGCAATGTTAGATAATTTGATCCAAAAGATAACTAAAAATATAATCCAACACAGAAAAAAATCCAGCCACACCAAGAGAAATGGCGATGACGATGATGGAGTATTGGACAGTCTGTTTTTTTGTTGGCCAGACCACTTTTTTCATTTCTGCGATTGCGCCACGGAAGTAGTCTTGTATGGCGGTAATTGCCTTCATAGAGGTACTTTTTGTAAAACCCCTGTCAATGGTCGCTTGATTTGCAGGGTCTAAAAAACGGCCATTGGCCGAAATTGATGATTGCACTATACGGGATAGTATTGTTTTTGTCAAGAGAGGGGTGGATAAGTAGCGTCTGAGTATGATATAGTGGAACAGTTCATAACATATTTAGTATGGAACGTAGATTGTCAGAGGATGACAGAATAGGAAGACGTCGTTTTATCCGCACCGTCGGTCTCGGATTGGCTGGGGTTTTGGCTGAGAGGTTTAGTGCACGAGATGAATATCCTAGTTTAGAGAGTGATCAACGTGATGTTTTAGATGAGGAGAGACAGCCTATGGCGCCGGAAATGGATCAAGGGTATGCGGAGGATGAACAGGCTGTGTCACCGGAAATTTTTCACGAAAATGATTCTGATCTTTTGCGACGAGAGATGGGTATCGCGCTTGTTGTGGGAAAAGATTCAATCTATGAGATTTTTCGTGCAAAAGGAGGAATAGGTGGGCGCGCATTTCGCGAGGCACTGAATAGAGAAAAAGCAAGCATTTTTGAGAACGAAAGGGTTCATCTCTTCAAGACCAAATTTAACAATAATGAGGTATTGATAAAAAAATATCTTTCGCCTGTTGAGAAATCTTGGGAGAAATACGCGGTGAGCATTCAGCGAGCATCACAAGAACATGATGTACCACCGTGGGTGCTTGCCGGTGTTCTTGGGGTGGAAAGTGGGGGAGATACCAACGCACACAATAAAGGAAGTGGGGCGCATGGACCAATGCAGTTTACTGAAAAAACTGCTCAATCGCTTGGATTGGTCGTTGATGCGGAAATCGGTGTTGATGAACGAACGGATATCACAAAAAGTATTGACGCGACTGCTCGGTATCTGAAGACGTTGTATGGAATATTTGGTCAATGGAGTCTTGCGTTGACCGCATACGCGGGTGGTGTTGGAAAGTTGGGACGGCGAGTCAGAAGTTTGTATCCGGCTTTGCGCGATATGAATCGTCTCTATCCAAAACAGGTGAGTGAAGCTGGCGTCAATATTCTCACACTTTATTCATCAATGTTTCATGGTCTTGGGAGAAAGTATCATTCTGTGCAATATCCGTTGTGGGTGGAGGCAATGGCTCCATTGGTTCAGGATGCGCTGAAACGTGGCGCTGAGGAACGTCCTGTAAATACCGTAGCGCGTCAATAGAGCATGTTTATATATCCAAATTCTTTACACTCTTCGCATGTGTTTGAATGAACTTTTTGCGAGGAGCGACTTCGCTTCCCATGAGGATGTCAAAGACTTCGCTGGCACGCTCCGCGTCTTCAATCACTACCTGCTTCATCATTCGACTCTCTGGGTTCATCGTGGTTTCCCAGAGTTGGTCAGGATTCATTTCCCCAAGACCTTTGTAGCGCTGGATATTGAGTTTTGACGTTGTTTTTGTTTTTTGCTTGATCCCATCTTCCTCAATCTCTACGGTTTCTTCGCCGTCTGTTGCATCGAGCACTTCCAAATCTTCATCTTTTATGCCATGTTTTTGTTTGTATATATCAAGCGCCGCATCATCAAACATCCAGGTAACCTCTTTTCCTTGCTTCACGCTATAGAGTGGTGGTTGGGCAATATAGATATGGCCTTTGTAAATAAGATCAGGAAAATGACGGAAGAAAAGGGTCAAGAGCAGGGTTCGGATATGGGCGCCATCGACGTCGGCATCGGTCATGATAATGATGCGATGGTAGCGGAGTTTACTTATGTCAAACAATTCACCGATATTCGTGCCCATGGCTATGATGAGTGATTTTAATTCGTTGTTGGTCAAAATTTTGTCCAGGCGCGCGCGCTCTGCATTCAACACTTTTCCACGCAATGGAAGGATGGCCTGCGTCTCTCGGTCGCGTCCTTGTTTTGCAGAACCGCCGGCAGAATCTCCCTCAACCAAATACAGTTCAGATGTACTCGCATCTCTACTCGAACAGTCTGCAAGTTTTCCAGGAAGGGTGAATCCCTCAAGCGCACTTTTTCGTAATACGGTCTCGCGGGCAAGACGAGCCGCATTTCTGGCGCGCGCTGCCAATAAACATTTTCCCAAAATTCCTTCCGCATCTCGCGGGTTTTCTTCCAGATAAATCATGAATGCTTCGGCAAATGTGGTTTCCACCGCAGGTTTGACTTCCGGATTGCCGAGTTTGGATTTGGTTTGTCCTTCAAATTGTGGGTTTGGAATTTTAACAGAAATAATTACTGTCAATCCTTCGCGGACATCTTCACCACCAAGATTTATGTCTTTTTCTTTGAGAATGCCTTTTTTTCTTGCGTACGTGTTGAGCGTACGGGTAAGGGCTGCGCGAAAACCGGCTACGTGCATTCCTCCATCAGGGTTGGTGATGTTGTTGGCAAAGGCGTAGAGCGATTCGGAATATTCATCGGTGTATTGGAGTGCTATTTCCACGGCAATATCATCAATGCGTTTGTCTACATAAAAGATATTGTCGTGTTTTGGCTCGCGGTTTTTATTGATATGTTTGATATAACTCGCGATACCTCCTTCAAAATAACATTGATAGGTGGTGTCCGGGAATGGAGGAGAGCTGGTATCTTTGGTACGTTCTGCTTCACTCCGCTTATCTTTGACAATCACACGCACGCCTTTGGTCAAGTATGTTTGTTGGCGCACATGATCAATAATGGTCTTCCAGTGGTAATCCAGTGTTTCAAAAATACTTGTGTCAGCGCGAAAAGTGATCGTGGTTCCTGTGGTTTTTGTTTTTCCCACAGGCTTGACTTTGTTTACTGCTTTGCCGAGCTTGTATGATTGTTCCCAAATTTTTCCATCGCGATAGACAGTTGCTTTGACCTCTGTGGACAGTGCATTCACGACAGAGACCCCGACGCCATGAAGACCCCCGGATACTTTATATCCGCTATCTTCTTCTCCAAATTTTCCTCCGGCGTGGAGCGTGGTCATGACAATTTGCAAGGCACTCACTTTTTTCTTTGGATGAATATCCACCGGAATGCCACGACCATTGTCTGTCACCGCGACCCAATGATCAGGGAGTAATTCAATCGTGACATCCGTAGCATGCCCTGCCATAGCTTCGTCAAATGAGTTGTCGACGACTTCCCAAATCATGTGATGGAGACCATCCACACCAGTGGATCCAATATACATGCCCGGGCGTTTTCGCACTGCTTCCAGTCCTTCCAAGACCGTAATATTTTTTGCACTATATGATGAACTACTCGCATTTGAAGTTTTTTTTGCAGGAGCGTCAGAGCGAGCTGGTTCAGTTTTTTTGGCAGGTGTTGGTTTTTGCACCGTGGGCTTTGTGGACACTGGTTTTTTTGTAACAGACGAGGAAACAATTCTTCCTTTGGTCACGCGTTGCGTTGGCATAGCGACAATATTAGGAGTGTATATGAGAGAAAAATGTAGAATCAGTGTATCATAGAAGACAATCAAAAACAAGGGGTATTCGTCCGTTCGTGTTTGGTGTATACTTCAGTACGTTGCGATGTCCTATGTTTTTCAAAAAGAAAAAAGATGTGATTCTTTCCTACACCGAACCCACCGGTGAATTTACGACACGCGCGTTTTGGTGGAGTGAATGGTGGGTCGCGCATCGGGATCGGATTGAGAGAATCGGGGTGTGGGCACTCGCCGTCTTTGCAGTGGTCAGTATGAGCTTTAGTCTGTGGCATGTGTTTACCTATCTGTTTTTTGGCTATGCACAAGATCAACAAATGGTGGTCAATCAAGTGAACACATTTTCTGATTACACCAGTGTTCAGGCACGCTACACTGCCACGAATGTTGCGGTGCGTGGGGTTGATGTTTTTCCTTCCAGTCCGGGTCGATTCGATATTGTTGCAGATGTGTACAACCCAAACGAGCGATGGATCGCCACCATGAACTATCATTTTTCGTATGTTGGTGGCGAAACTGCTGTGGCCACAGATGTCCTCCTCCCCAAAGAAGCGCGACCAGTAGTTGCGTTTGGGATAGAAGAGAGTGCCCTCCCACAAGGGGCGCGACTCGTGATAGATAGCGTCAAATGGATGAGCATTGACCCACACCAATATCCAAACATTCAAGGTTTTATTGCAGATAAGGAACAGGTTTCATTGAGTGGATTGCAGTTTGCTCGTGCTGGGGGCAATGATGGATCTATTAGCAATCGCATTGAGTTTGACATTACCAATGAAACGATTTTTGGTATGTGGTCTCCGTTGTTTTTCATTGAACTGTTGAACAACGGTACCCGCGTTGGGTTGATACCGGTAACCATTGATATTTTTTTGCCAGGGGAAACACGACATGTGGATGTGCGATCATTGGTGGATCGATTGTTCGTTACTGATGTGAACCTCATTCCCGTGTTCAATGTTTTTGATGTATCCATCTTTATTTCACCGGAGCAGGACGTATGAAATCGCTGTTTTATCATCTGCGATTGATACGGGATTTTGATTGGGTACTCGTGGTTGTGGTTTGCCTTCTCACTGCCATGGGACTTGTGAGTATTTACAGTGTGGATATTTCGCAAGGGAGTGCGTTGATATTTTTTCCCACACAAGCATTTGCGTTTGCACTGGGAGGACTTGCATTATTGATTGCAGGAAGTATTCATCTGATGGTGTATCAATCATCTGCGCGTCTCGCGTATCTTGGCACGGTCGTCTTGTTGATTGCCGTTCTCATTGTGGGGGTGACGATTCGAGGAACGCGTGGGTGGTTTCGGATTGTTGGTTTTTCATTTCAACCCAGTGAATTGGCCAAGGTGGCGGTGGTCTTGATGCTCGGATGGTTGATTTATCGCTATGGCAGACGGTTTGATCGATGGCAGTTTGTGGTTGCAAGTGGAATAATTACTGTCAGTTTGGCAGGATTGATTTTACTTCAGCCTGATCTTGGATCTGCCTTGGTTGTTGGTTCGGTATGGGTAGGATTGTTATTTTTGACTGGTGTAAAAAAACGATATTTAGTGTTGTTGTTTGGTACGGGCGTCGTGGCAGTGATTGTGGCGTGGATGTTTTTGTTTGCGCCGTATCAAAAAGATCGGGTACGAACATTTTTGGAACCCGGACGTGATCCATTGGGTGCAGGATACAATGTCAATCAATCGATTATTGCCATTGGTTCAGGACAATTGCTTGGCAGAGGATTGGGATTTGGTTCGCAGAGTCAACTCCATTTCCTTCCTGAAGCACAGACAGATTTTATTTTTGCCGTGATTGCAGAAGAGCTTGGGTTTGTGGGTGTTGCAATTTTGTTTACCTTATATAGTGTGCTCTGTGTGAGGTTGGTGCAAATTGCGACGCGGGCACAGAGTGATTTTGGGGCGTATGTTGTCCTCGGTGTCTTGCTTGTTTTTGTGGTTCAGGCTATTGTCAATATTGGGGGGACGGTGGGGCTTTTGCCAGTAACCGGTGTGACCCTTCCGTTTCTCAGCTATGGGGGGTCATCGCTCTTGGTTAATTTTTTTATGATCGGTGTGGTACAAAGTGTCTATTTGGGGGCTTTTACCGCGGGATCTGTCCGGAGTGTTGACTTTTTTTAAGATATTTCGTATACTCGTGTTCACCTGTTGCCTATGGCTCGGTCACGCAAAGACAATACCCATCTCGACCAAATCTATCAAGGCCTCAGTCTCATGCGGGAATGTCCTTTGTGTAAACAATCATATGGGACTGATCGTATGCAAATATTGGAGGAACGTCATGGCGCACATTTGGTGCACATGACGTGTACCAATTGTGCTAGCGCGATTCTCGCGCTCGTCCTCATCACGCCGATTGGTGTGAGCTCTGTGGGGATGATGACTGACTTGGTCTACGACGATGCGAAACGATTCCAATCGCGACGTCCGTTTACTGAGGAAGACATGCTTGATTTTTATACCGCACTTCACGCGTCTGAAGAAGAACGACGTTTGGAACGACAGCTTTTACATATTCATTAGTTTATTCTATGATACACACACTTGTTGCGACAGTGAGAACGCCTGGAAAGCCAGAAGATACACGAACAGAAGGAAATATCCCGGGTATTTTGTATGGACCGGATATTACGCCGGTTCCATTTGCCATACCATATCGTATCTTTGACAAATTGTACCGAGATGTTGGAGATTCCACGTTGATTGATTTGAAAGTTGGTGATGCTGAGCCAGTTACGGTATTGGTGCAGGATGTGCAGTATGATCCGGTCAAGGGGCAATTGACACATGTGGATTTCCGCCAAGTCCAGATGAATCAAGAAATGGAAGTGGAAATCGCATTAAACTTTGTGGGAGAAGCACCTGCGGTCAAAGCGCTCGGTGGAACATTGGTCAAAGCGCATGATTTCATTTTGGTCAAATGTCTTCCAAAAGATTTGGTTGGACATATTGATATTGATGTGTCTGTGATTTCCACATTCGATGATCATATTACGGCCGGCAGTATTGCTTTGCCATCTGGTATGACCCTCGTGGATGATCCAAACAACGCGATTGTCACCGTGCAAGCACCGCTCAGTGAAGATGAGCTCAAAGCCATGGAAGAAAGTCAAGTGGGTGATGTGGCTGAAGTTGCGGTGGAAGAAAAAGGCAAAGCTCCAGCCGAAGGTGAGGCAGGTGCAGAGCCAGAAAAAAAGAAAGAATAATCGTCATTGCAAAAGCTCCCGACGTGGGAGCTTTTTTTGTTTGGCAAAGTTTGGTATGATGGATGAGTTATGAAAAAAAAACGACGCAAACAGTCACAAATACCAAGCGATGTCACTTTTCTATATGTGTTGGCTGGTCTTGTATTTTTGGTAGGATTTGGACTCTTGTCTTGGTTTGGGTATGGATATTTTCTTCGCGCCACAGGATCGTTCAGTATTTTGGATCCACGGCCGTCAATAGGATCGTATGAAAAGACATGCGTGTTTGCTCGTGCGCTTGATGGAGTGTGTGTGGCAACAAATGAGTTAACACTACCACCGATTGTTGCCGTGATGGTGGAAAATCATTTTGCGTCGTGGCCTCAAGCAGGACTTGCCGAAGCCAGCGTGGTGTATGAAGCGCCAGTCGAGGCAAACATCACACGATTTTTTGCGCTCTATCCTGCAGACACTTTTGTCTCTCGCGTGGGTCCAGTGCGGAGCGCGCGACCATATTTTTTGGATTGGTTGAGTGAATACGGGAATCCATTGTATTTTCACGTTGGGGGGTCGCCTGATGCATTGGATATGATCAAGACAAACAAGGTGAATGATTTTAATGAATTTTATTTTGGGGGTCTCTACTTTTGGCGGAGTACGAATCGACTCGCCCCGCACAACACATACACGTCGAGTGAACTTTGGCAGAAAGCGACTCAAACACAGATATTGAGTGAATACGGGTCAACAGCTATGGACTCATGGATGTTTGACGGGCGTGAGCCGTGCGCCACTGATTGTGTTGATGAGCTGACCGTTTCTTTTGCGCCACCCACGTACCAAGCAGTGTGGAAATTTTCAACATCAACGGGACGATATGAACGCTGGCAAGCAGGGGATCCACACAAGAATGAAAATGGACTTCTGATTGTCGCAGACACTGTCATTGTTCAGCGTGTTCATACGACGGTGTTGGATAGTGTCGGACGATTGGGAATGGAGACGACTGGATCTGGAGAGGCAATAGTTTTTCGTGATGGCTATGCGATTGAAGGAATGTGGAAAAAAGAAAGCCGGACGAGCCGGACACGATTTTATGATGCTTCTGACCAAGAGATTTCGCTCAAAGCAGGGAAGATTTGGGTGGAGGTGGTGAATGAAGCGGGGGATGTGAAATATGAAATATGAAAGTTGATTCTCATTTTGTAAGTCATTCATCAAAAAGAATTTACCTAATAAAAAACAAAAAACCGTCGCTTTGGGCGAACAGTTTTTTGCCTCGTTTGTGCACAAGGTGGGTTGCCGGCTTTTTGTAAGTGCCCGGCTCACTTTCTGTTTGTTGGTAGCCAACAGAAAGGCTAGAGGATGCGAACAATGTGATGTTCGGCCATATCAAGGTGACATGACCGAGGTACCGTGTTTTTGACGAGGTGGGCGACGAGATAATGGTTTTTGACCGTTATTCCGTTGACCTGTTCATCTTCTTTCACGTCTGTTACGTACATTACTCGGAAGCCCATTAGTTCGGCAATGGACTTCAATCCTCTACGGGTAAAGTATACGTCCTTGCGAACGCCACCGTTCCCGTTGGTGCGATTACGAATGAAAATGCACTGGCTGTTCAAGAGACCACTTTGGCTCTCATAGCGCACCGCTATGAGAAGTGGAGCTTGGAACATCATGACCCTGTTGAGCTCGGCGAACGCCAGTAAGAGTTCATACCGAAACCTGAAGTCTCTCCCTGTACAGTTGTGAAGAACCCTCCAAGAGAGAATCTTGGCGAGCTCACAGTCTGAAAATGGGAGAGATGTGAGGAGAGCCATGATGAAAGACACCGTGGGGTATTGTTTCTGCGTTTTCAGAACAACCTCCCGTGCTTCTGGTATATCGGTTGCGATAACAGGAACCCCAACCGTCAGAAGCGTCGGAAGATTCGATCCTTCGTAAACACCAATGTCTGCAATAGGCAGACCGCCCTGGTGGTACGAACGCAGAAACTGTATTCCCTCTTTTTCCACGTATGGGCTCGGCGAGTCGAGATGGTAGGTATTAGCACCACCATTCCACGACTTCCCTTTCTCTTCTTTACGCATTGCTTTCTCCACTTTGGTTGTTGATCATCGAGAGCATCGTCGTAAGTAAGCTTACGGCGATGTTTTTCGATGACCAATCTTGATATTATAAATACTTTTGTCGGAGTAATTTTGCTGCCACTACTTCGTTTTTTAATTTTTGGTATGCTTCATCTAGTGGTACATTTGCTTGACTCCCAGGAGCAAAACCACAATCCGGATTTAATATAATCCGCTCCGGCGACACATACTGGAGTGCTTGTTCCACACGTGCGATAATTTCTTCAGGGGTATCAATATGTTCAAACCGACATTCCACGCACCCGAGGCCGATTTTAAACTTTTCCGGTAACTCTTTGAGAGCGGCAAAATCACCTGCTACCGGAATGCTGTACTCCAGAACAAATTGGTCAACATCAATCGTCTTGATCATTGGGATTATTGCTTCATACCCACCTTGGCCAATCCACCCTTGTCGACCTTTGTTGCGACGGCACAAATGGAGGGCAATTTCAATCCCGTCAATATCTTTCACTACATCATGAACCACCGAACACGCATACGCCAATTCTTTTTCTGGATCGAGGAAATCCTTTCTTAATTCCTTGTCCACAAACAAACAAATATGTGGATCATCAATTTGAGCGATGTCAGCTCCGACCTCTCGGAGCAGAATAATTTCATTGCGGAGGATTGGAATTAACTCTTGCACAAATGAATCTCGGGTGGGGTAAGCGAGTTTAGATTTTTCTGCGTCCCACAACCGTTGCCCAAGTAAATAGGGAGAAGGAAGACAGACTTTAATTTGTTTGTTCGTTTGTTGTTTTAGAAACTTGGCTTCACGGGCAAACCAGCCAGGTCGATCATACACAATTTTTTCCTCCACAGTATGCCATGAACGTCCGTCACTCTGATTAAAATAATGTTTCAAGCCAGAAGCAACATTGGCAATCACACCTACATATGATTTTCGTCGCCATTCGCCATCCGAAATAATGTCGAGTCCCGCATGCTCTTGAAGGGCCACGGCATACGATACTGCTTTATCGATAACTGGAGAGAACGGATCGCCGTCCTCCAAAATAATATCTTGCACAAATTGTGGTCGTGGTAAACTCCCAACTACACCAGCAGGAAAGACGACACGTGGCTGAACCTTCCAATATTTTTGAGCATACTCATGATCTTCCAGAGTATCAATCTCAATATAATCGCCCGGCGTTGTGACATAGTGAATGGTCACGCCCTGCTGAACGAGATAATTTAAGAAATGAAGTAAGTAGGCACGATTGAACGGAATCGATTTTTCGAACAAAAAATTCTCCGCGAGATCCGCGTAATATTTTTTGAATGTTTTCGCGCCTGCTGGCGAGAACTTTGCGACGCCAATAAATTCACCAAATGCTTCTGTATCAGGAATCGCTCGGCTCAATGACGCTATGCGGTCGCCATCCACTGTGACTTTTTCCGCATCAGTAGTCGGATGTTGACTGCGGTGGGAATATCGGGCACGCCAGTCCGTATCAATTGCGACGGTAATATCAGCAGGGCTGGCAAGTAATTTCTGAACAATTTTAGGAGTATACAAAATATCAGAATAACTACAGATGAAACCATCATCCATATCGTTCGTAGCATACCACAGTGATTGCAGAATATTATTATTTTCCCAATTGGTATTGTGTCTAAAGACGAATTTAGGATATTCCTTTTGAATCACTTCAATTAAATAACCACCAATAAATGTAACATCGTTTTCACCATTCACACGGTACGTCTCCAGAATCCAATCCAGAATTCGCTTGCCTTTGATCTGGGTAAATGTTTTTGGCTCAGTGGCGGTGAGATGTTCCAGCCGTCGTCCACGGCCAGCCCCGATGATAATTGTTTTCATACAATTCATA
>Ga0066639_10004520_pt1 | contig 11838 bp, 11 predicted proteins | sample CryGeyCG2114_010_2_FD_59504 | JGI IMG/M metagenome (GOLD analysis project Ga0066639, IMG submission 59504) | Groundwater microbial communities from aquifer - Crystal Geyser CG10_big_fil_rev_8/21/14_0.10 | ecosystem: Environmental > Aquatic > Deep subsurface > Groundwater | place: USA: Utah... | reverse complement strand
GATCAAATGCAAAAGAAACAGTCTGTCAATGAAACTGACGGGGAAGAAAAAGGAACTGAATAGACAATGGCAGCCCTGGATGTTCCCAATATTCTTTCTCGCAGCACGACTCTGAATCAAGAGCAGATTAAAATTGTTCTTGAGAATCCAAGTCTGCGCGGAGATCTCACCATTGGTGAAGCCCTGGCCGAGAAGGACTTCTCGACGGCAGACGATTTGGTCGCCGATCTATGCAAAGAAATGGGCTTGGAGTTCATCCGAGATATTCCAGTCGCCGACATTTCCGTCGATTTGATCCGCGACATCCCCATCAATTATGCCAAACAGAACTCGATTCTTCCTTTTAAAGAAGAAACTGATTCTGTCACCGCCCTAACTGCCAACCCCCTCAATCTCAAGGCCTTGGATGACTTGAGGGTGATTTTTGGGAAACGAATTCGCCCGCTGGTGGCAACTTCAACAAAAATTCAAGATGCCATCAATAAGGTGTACGAGAAAAGCACTGCGAATCTCGCTGGGCTCGATGATATCGAAGAAGAAGACTATGACCTGGATGATCCCATCATCGATCTTCTCGAAGCCGGGGAAGATGACGCTCCAGTCATTAAACTGGTGAACTCTTTGCTCTTCCGCGCGGTGAAAGAAAAAGCTTCGGACATCCATATCGAACCCTATGAAAAGGAAATGTCCGTTCGCCTTCGAATTGACGGGATTTTATTCAATATCTATAAACCACCAAAAAAATTGCAAAATGCCATCACTTCCCGCTTAAAAGTCATGGCCAACCTCAACATCGCTGAAAAAAGATTGCCTCAGAATAGGCGAATTCCTCTGAAGGTGGGCGGCAAAGATATCGATATCCGGGTCAATATTGTTCCCACCGCTTTTGGCGAACGCATCGTCATGCGTTTGCAAGATCGATCCAATGTTGTGCTCGAGTTGGAACAGTTGGGATTTTCCGACGACAACCTGCGCACACTCGACCAGCTGGTTCAACGATCCTATGGAATTTTATTGGTGACCGGCCCCACGGGGTCTGGAAAATCCACGACCCTCTATGGCTGCTTGATGAAGCTCAACACTCCGGATGTCAACATTCTCACTGTCGAAGATCCGGTGGAACAACGAATTCATGGCATCGGTCAGGTTCAGGTGAACAATAAAATTGGCCTTACTTTCGCGGCTGGCCTTCGCGCCTTCCTACGGCAGGATCCTGAGATCATCATGGTCGGTGAGATTCGAGATTTGGAAACGGCAGAACTGGCGATCAATGCCTCTCTCACAGGTCACCTGGTTCTTTCCACGATCCACGCCAATGACTCTGCCGGAGCCTTTCCGCGTCTGATTGATATCGGTGCGGAGCCTTTTCTGATTGCCACCTCGATTATTGGAATTGTCGCCCAACGTTTGGTGAGAATTCTGTGTCCACACTGCAAAGCCCGTTATGAACCCACCGATTTTCAGCTGACAACCCTAGGCATTACTCGAGAACAAGCTAAAAACTCGAATATTCACCGCGCCGTTGGCTGTAATCAATGCAATCAAAAGGGCTACATCGGCCGAACGATTATCGGCGAACTGATGGTGATCACGGATAACATTCGGTCTTTAGTTATGCAGAGAAAAGACGGGAATACGATTCGCAAAGCAGCGATTGGCGAAGGCATGAAAACCTTCCGAGATCATGGCGTACTCAAGGTTTTGAGTGGAATTACCACCATTGAAGAACTGGTGTCTAACACCCAACTGGATCTGTAATTTATGCCGATCTTTGAATACCGCGGCCTAACCAAAGACGGAAAAAACACCAAGGGGTTGGTGGATGCGGAAAATTTGCGCGCGGCGCGGATGAAGCTGAAAAAAGATCGAATATATGTCGTTGATTTAAAAGACAAAAAAAAGGTCAGCGCCGCTGGACAGAAAAAAAAGCGCGGTCAGAATACCAAAAAAGTGGGCGTCAAAGATCTATCCTTGATGACTCGCCAGTTGGCGACTTTGATCAAAGCCAATATTCCCCTGGTTGATGCGCTGACGGCCGTCTCCGAACAAGTGGAGCACCCTGCCCTTCAGGAAGCCATTGCCGACTGCAAAAACATGGTCAACGAGGGCTCCCCGTTTTACAAGGCTCTGGGAAAATATCCAAATATCTTTAACAATATCTATGTCACGCTCTGTGAAGCGGGGGAGATGTCTGGCACTCTAGATTTGATTCTCACGCGATTGGCGGAATTTACTGAGTCCCAGAACGAGCTCCGCTCCAAAGTTAAAAGTGCACTCACTTATCCGATCGTAATGTTAGTCGTCACCCTGGCTCTTTTGACCTTTTTGTTTATCTTTGTGATTCCAAAGATGGTGGTGGTCTTCGAGGGATTCCCCAATCTCAAACTTCCCTGGTACACAGAGATGGTGATTTCTACCAGCGGAATCATGGTGAATTACTGGTATGTTTTTTTGATCGTTACCGTAGTCACGACCGTCTTGTTTCGAAACTGGAAAAAAACTCCCGCCGGCAAAAAAAAATGGGACGCGATTTCTTTGAAGATGCCCATTTTTGGAGAGGTCAACCGGACAGTGGCGGTTTCTCGCTTCACCCGCACCTTGGCCACCCTACTCAATGGCGGCGTCCCGATGCTCAATGCCATGCAGATTGTTAAAAATGTCGTTGATAATGACATTCTTGCAGCCGCGATCGAAGAGGCTCGAAGCAATATCTCTGAGGGTGAGTCCATTGCCGGCCCTCTAAAAAAGTCAGGACAATTTCCGCCGCTTGTTATTCACATGGTCAATATCGGAGAAAAAACCGGCGATCTCGAGAATATGCTGACCCAAGTCTCAGATGCCTATGATTTTCAGGTAAAAAACAAGCTCGAAGGAATGACAGGACTGATGGGGCCAGTTGTTCTCGTGATTATGGGTCTAGTTATCGGCGTGATCGTGTTCGCCGTGATGATCCCCATGTTTGAGCTCTCAAGCGCTATCTAGAAATCTTTTGACCCGAAGCTTCAAAGGTATGCGTGAGAGAGAAAATCCTTCACAATAGAGATCTTGATAACAAGGGAGTGAATCATGACAAAAAACAACCGCGGTATGACTTTGATGGAAATTTTGATTGTTCTGGCCATTCTCGGCAGTTTGATGGCCATTCTTCTCCCGAAGATCACGGGCAACATCGATAAGTCCAAGGTGGGTGAAACGAAAATCATCATTGGTCAGGTGATCACAGCTCTGAATATGTATTTTACCGATTGCGGAAAGTTCCCTGAAAGTCTCGAAGGTCTGGTAACAGCGGATGCCAGCTGCAGCAACTGGGGGCCAGAATCCTATATCAAAAAAACTCCGAAGGATGCTTGGCAACGTGAGTTCCAGTACTCTATGGAAGGAAATTCTTTTGTCCTAAAAAGTTTGGGCTCAGATGGTCGTGAAGGCGGAGATGGATATGGAAAAGACATCTCGTCTGAAGACCTTCAGTAAAGGCTTTACCCTTTTCGAACTCCTCATCGTTCTAGCGATCTTTGCTGCCATTGTCGCCTTTGGCATCCCGCGGTTTCGCAGCCCTCAAAACAATATCAAAGCTGTCGTTCGCCAGATGGCTTCCTTGTCCCGAGAGGTCCGTAATCTTGCCCGGATGAAACGAATGACCTATCGAATTGCTCTTCGTATGGGTGAAGGCGATGACGCTTATTGGGTTGAGAATGCCTCTGGCTCTGTCTTGGTTCCCTCTGAGGCCACCTTGGAAAATATAAAAAAAATGGATGAAAAAGATCGACCACCCGATGCGTTCCAAAAAACAAATAAGCCCTTTAAGGGCGAGAAAAAACTCCCCTCAGGACTCTATTTTGGCAGCGTCGAAACGGTGGCCATGAAAGAACCGGCGACCCAGGGAACTGCCTATGTTTATTTCTCCCCTGAAGGTTTGGTCGAACGATCCGTCATTCAACTGACGGACAAGGACAAACTCACATGGTCTCTGGTTTTGAATCCTATCACTGGCCATGCCGATGTTCTGGAGATCGGAATTTCTCTCAAAGAGGCCAACGATGAATAGACGCCCTCAAAACAAAATTCGGGGTTTTACACTGATTGAAACGCTTCTCGCCGTGGTGATCTTAGCAACAGCATTGCTGCTCCTGAACAACTCATGGAGCGGAAGTTTTCTTCGTATCCGTAAAACCCAGCAACAGTTTGAAGTCGCCGCTCTTCTCGAGCGTAAAATCACCGACATCCAGCTTGAATACCGGGGGAAATCATTGGATGAAATCCCGGAAGAACGCAGTGATGACTTTGGTCAGGAATATCCCCAGTACTCTTGGAAGATGAAAAGTAAAAAACTTGAAATCCCGGACATTTCCTCAACTCTCACTGCTCAAGAGGGGGGCGCCGATGTCTTGCTCATGAGCGTGGTTAAACAGCTCACAGAAGGACTTTCCAAAGCCATCAAAGAGGTCACGGTTACAGTTATCTACAAAACTCCCAACAAAGGGAAACCCCTCGAATATTCAGTGACCACCTACTTTATTGATTATGACAAAGATATTCAGATGGGAATGCCTTCGGGATGAAAAACAGTCGCGGTCTCACTCTTCTGGAAGTCATGATTGTTTTGGTTATTATGGCCACACTGACGGTCTTGTCGAGCCAAAGTATTCAGCAAGCCATCAAAGCCAAGGGCAAGCTGCAGACTCAAATCGAGGAAGTCTCTCAAGTTAGAGACTCGCTCAAGGTGATCGAGAGGGACCTCAATCTCGCCTTTCATTACTCGGATCTCGAGACCGAGCTCAAAGAGCTGACAAAAAAGAAACGCATCGAGCTTAGCAAAACAAAGACCTCCACTGGCAAAAGCGCAAGTTCAACGACGACACTCAACCCAGCTGGCGCCTATAACCCCAATGACCCTAATGATCCATTGAATAAAAAGTCCGAAAATCGGGTGGACCCGACCACTCAATTTATCGGCAAAGAGAACTCGCTTTACTTCCCCACACTCAGCTCTTCCCGATTGCACGAAGACAATCAACAAGCCGATTTTGTCAAAGTCGGCTATTTGCTAAAATCCTGTCGCAAACCTGGGCAGAAGGCCCAATCCCAGTGCCTGATTCGCGTGAGCGGGAATATCATTGAAGGGGACCTCACCAAGGGCGGCCAAGGCGTAGTTCTGCTTGAAAATGTCAGCGAATTCAAGCTCCGGTATTTCGGCAAAGGTAAACAGGACTGGAGCACCACTTGGGATACCACACAGAGTGACTCCATCACCAAAAATCGCTTCCCTGATGCCGTAGAGATTTCTTTGACCGTGGAAAAAGAGGTCAAGGGTGCAAAAAGTAAAAAACTATCCATGCAAATTGTTGTTCCAATTCGATTTCCCAACAATGACTACCAAGACAGCTTGAACCAGCAAGCCCAGGCTCAACAAAATGGGACTGGCGCTACAAATAGCGGCAATGGTTTTAGCCCGAACAATGGCTTTAACCAGAACAACGGTTTCAATCCCAACAATGGATTTGGGAATCAGCAACCGAAAAGCCCCAGCGGAAGTGGAACGGGTAACTGATATGAAATGGACACGACAGCTCTTAGGACGAAGCAATCAAAAAGGTGTGGCCCTGCTCATCGCTATTTTTTCAGTGGTCATTATTACCTATTTGGTTACCGAAATTCTGTATGAAACCAATGTGGAGTATTCGGTCAATGCTCAAGCCGTGAGCCGGGTTAAAGCCTATTACGCGGCCAAGGCAGGTCTCGACATCAGTTTACTTCGCATCAAATATTTTATGAAAATCCAAAAGCAACTGGGCTCCCAACTTCCAGCAGATAAAAAACACCTCTTGGATATGATCTGGAGTTTTCCATTCGCATGGCCACCCTTAGTTCCCGAAGAGGCTAGCGGCGTTGATAAGGACATGATCAAGGATAAGGTCAAAGAGTCCCTGTTGGACACCAGCTATGTCACCACCATCAGCGATGAGGGTTCAAAGATTGATCTCAATGATTTAGCCTCGCCATCCAAGGGAATTCGCGACATCACCAAAAAACTCCTTTTGCAGATTTTTGAAAATAAAATTCAGAATGACGAGGCCTGGTCCCGCACCCACAGAGATCTTAAGTACGAAGAGGTCGTCAATAATATCATCGACTGGGTAGACGACGACAAAGAGAGCCTGAATGGTGGTGACGAACACCAGCTTTATGCAGATACCCATGTCGAAGAGCTTCCACCCAACCGAGGTTTTCGCACGCTGGATGAAGTGCGCCTAGTAGCTGGAGTCACCGAAGAGATATTTAATTTACTCAAAGACCGGGTCACAATTTATGGAATGAAGGCGATCAATCCGAACTATGCCCCCCTTGAGGTCATTAAAGCCCTCGATGCCTCAATCACCGATGAGGTCGCACAAAAAGTTGTTGCTCGCAGGGGTGATGAAAAAGCCGGTGGCCCATTTAAGGACGAAGGTGATTTTTGGAACTATGTGAATGCTGAAGGCGGCAATGTCCTTCCCGATGTTCAGAAATCCTATTTTCTCGTTTTTGACCAGGTGATTAACTTTCGCATTCGAAGCACTGGCGAATCTGGCAATATCTCAAGGGAAATTGAGGCCGTGGTTTATGATTTCAATGGAGCGGCGCTGTCCGTCGCCACACAATTGCAAAATGAATCCAATGGCACTACTGGCGGAAGCTCGGGAGCCTCTGGCGCCTCTGGATCAACCGGAGGCCAAGGCTCTTCTTCAAATAAATCAAATAATTCCAATGATCCCCTTCCCAAAGGCCCTCCGCGAATTGTATACTTCATGGAGAGATAACTGACGCGCATTTATCCCTAAGGATGGGGGTTCAATGATATCTATCGGTGTTGATATTGGTTCTTCCAGCATCAAGGTTGTCGAGCTGAGCTCGAACAACAAAGGCGTTCAAATTACCCGCTTCTTTGAACACAGCCTTGGAACCAATCCTGCTTATGATACAGAGCTAGAAATCATTGAGTTTCTAAAGACTCTAAGCTCGACCTATGACCAGCCCGGTGTCCGCTTTGTACTCTCGCTGAAACAAGAGCTGGTCAGCGTTCGCAATAAAATATTTCCTTTCCATGACCGACAAAAAATTCTCAAAAGCTTGCCCTTTGAGCTGGAAGAGGACCTCCCCTTTTCCAGCGAAACAGCCATTTATGATTCTAAAATTGTCCGGCAGATTGGGTCCACCGCCGAAGTCCTCGCCTGCGCTACTCCCAAGCGCCGAGTAGAAAAAGCTTTGCAGCTGGCGACTGACACGGGCATCGATTTATCCATTTTGTCCTGCGAAGGAATTGCCTACGCAAACTGTTTCGAACGTTGGGATGATCCTATTCCTGTTCTCCCCCCTCAGCTGATGGAGCTCGATCTCCCGCCCGAGGGGAGAGAAATTTCCATCCACGTCGTCCTGGGGCATACGCACACTCTGGTTTGTGCAGTGGAAAATCATCTGTTGATTGGTGTTCGCTCGATTCTGTGGGGCGGAAAAAACATCGCCGAGGCGATCGTCAAAAAATATGAGATCCCTTATGTTGAAGCCCTCAAGGAAATGCAAACCAAGGCCTTTATTCTGCCGAACAAAGAAGGGGCCTCTTATGACCAGATTGTTTTTTCCGACACCATTTCCAATAGCGTTAAGGAACTCGCTCAAGAATTAAAAATTTCTATTTTGGAATTCAAGTCAGAGTTCAATGGCCATGTTCTGTCCGTAGGGCTCACCGGTGGATCAAGCTCAATTCTAAATCTCCATGCCTTCCTGACTCAGCAGCTGGAATTGCCCGTAAATTCGATGTCAGTGACCAAAAATTTCCCGCACGCGACCTTTGAAATCACCGCCGACATTGAATCAAAAATTGGAATTGCTCTCGGCTTAGCCATCGAAGGTTTGAAGAAACCCAGAAATCCCGCGCTGAATTTCATGCGGGGCGAGTTTGCAAAACAGAATACCTCTCTCCGATTATTCTGGGAGCGATGGGGTCCCAGCCTGCAAGTGGCCGCCGCCTTCTTGGTGATTTTTCTGGCCTACTCAATGGCGCGGGAAACACTGTCCTTGTCTCTTGCGGATAGAACCTCTGAAGTTTTAAAGTCTCAGGCTAAAACCGTAGCCAGACTTCCACTCAAATCTCAAAATGAATCCGGCGTCAAAAAATATATTCGGGAACAGAAAAAACGCGCTCTGGAAATGAAAACTCTTTCTGGAATTGCACACATGAATTCGGCGTTGGATGTCCTTAAAAAAATCAATGATGCAGTACCCGGGAAAAACATTGTCTCGTTGGACGTTAGAAAGCTCACCGTTCTTGAAAATCAAGTTCAAATTCAAGGCACCGTCTCAGACGCGCGACAACTGGCCAGCCTCGAAGCAGCATTGGCCTCTGTAGCCCTAGGCAAACTGAGCAAATTAACCGTAACCCCCGGAGGAAAACCCGGAGTTCCATTTGCGTACAGCTTCCAAGTGGATCGTGAAATTCAAGCCGAAACTAAGTGAGCGATCAATTGAGTCAGCGAGGAACCCATGGCTTTTGAAGACATCAAAGAACAGTTACAAAGCGAACTGAAAACCAGGTGGGAACAAATTCAAGAAAGTTCGCTCTACATTCAGATCAAAGAGCGGTACGAAAATCTCACACCGGTCATGCAAAAAATATCTCTCTACGGAATCATTGCCGTGCTCCTTTATTTGGTTCTGTCGTTCCCTCTGGGATATATGACTCAGTCCAATGACTATGTGGCTGAGTTTGAAGACAAAAGACAATTAATCCGAGATCTTTTGAAGTCATCACGGGAATCTCAAGATGTTCCCAATGTGCAACCCCCACCCTCCATCGATTCTTTAAAAGCCCAAGTGGACAACCAACTTGAAAATGCGCGACTTCTTCCCGAACAGATTCAAGGAACCACAGTCTCTGCAGAAAAATCGACATTGATCCCGGCGGCATTTAGCCAAGGAATCTTGCGGGTCCAGTTGGCCAAATTAAATTTGCGTCAGATCATCGACCTTGGACACCAATTTCAAAATATCAGCCCCAGTGTCAAGATGATCGATCTGTCCATCGAAGCTAATAGTCAAGATCCACGGTACTTCGATGTTGTCTATAAACTGAGCCCTCTGGTTGTGCATCTGCAAGAAGAAACACCGGAACCACCTCCGATCAAAAAACGTGGGAGATAAAATCGAATGATGCCTTTTCTGAAAAAATTGTTTCAGCTGATTCTTGTCCATAAATGGAAATTCGCCTTATCTTTGGCATCGGCCATCCTGTTTGCCTTTCTTTTGTTTCCATTTTCGGACTTGGGCGACCTAGTCACCAGTCAAGTTTCAAAAATCACCAATGACCAGGTCTATCTGCGCTTTGATCGTCTACGAATGAGCCTTTTCCCTCAGCCGGGTGTGGCATTGGACGAAGTCTACTTGGAAACCCATCAGATCCCTCCTCTCAAAAGCAAAGAACTGATTTTTACACCATCGATCAGCTCTCTCATTAGCCAAAAACCGGCGGGAACTCTCTCTGCGGATGGATTTCTCAATGGGCAAATCAAAGTTTCACTGAAACCAACCAGCAAATCTGAGAATGGACTCGAGCGCTATAAGCTGTCGGTCACGGCTGAAAAAATCAGCCTGAGTGAACTTCGTGATCTCGCGCAATTGCCAGTGATGCTCAAGGGCCAATTGAATCTGAATACTGAGGCCACCGCCAATCTTGCTTTTCAAGAACAGCCGGAAGTGGAGCTGCAGATGAGCGTGGATAAATTTGAACTTCCCTCGGGAAATTTGCAGACAATGATGGGACCTTTGACTTTACCGGAACTGAAGCTTTCCAGCATTCATCTCAAGGGGCGCTTGGCCGCTGGAAAATTCATTATCGAAGACGGCACCATCGGCAAAGATGGCGACGAAGTCCATGGCACGGTAAAGGGAGATATGAACTTGGTGATTCAAAACCGCGGAGGCACCTTTGTCCCCATCTTTGGTGCGTATCGATTAGATATTGATCTCAATATTCGACGCAGCTTTGAAGAGCGCGCCAGCCTTTTTCTCAGCTTCGTCAGTCAGTACAAAAGCCCAACAGCACAGGGCTCCAGATACTCCTTTAAAATTAACGCCACCAATCCTCAGCTCCCACCCAACATAAGCGCATTGCGTTAGAAGCCTCGACATCTTGATCTGTTGTTCTGTAATTCAGAATTCGGATCAACTTCCAGGTCTTTAGCATTTCCTATCGATTTGGGCCTGGCCGTGACCTTGAATCAAGGATTGACACCAACAAACCCATTATGAAGACTGTGTCTTCAAAAAAACTCGGTCAGGTGACCGGGAGGAAAGGAAGTTATGTCAGGAGTAAATAAAGTTATTATCGTTGGCCGACTGGGTGCAGATCCAGAAATCAAGGCCGTTGGCAGTGGTCAATCTGTAGCAAGACTCAGTGTCGCGACCAGCGAAGCTTGGACCGGCAAAGATGGCCAAAAACAAGAACGCACGGAATGGCACCGCGTGGTTGTCTGGGGACGTCAGGCAGAGAACTGTGCAAAACATCTCTCTAAAGGACGCCAAGTTTATGTCGAAGGACGACTGCAAACACGTTCTTGGGAAGACCCCACTGGACAAAAGAAGTATTCGACAGAAATTGTTGCCAATACGGTTCAATTTTTGGGCGGCGGAGCTGGCCAAGAAAGATCGACTTCTGCTGCAGGTGCAGACACTGGTTTCAATGACTTCGGACCAGAGCCTTCATTTGATCAATCCAACGACGAAATCCCGTTCTAGGTCCTGGACCTTCGAGCCCCGATGTCATTCGGGGCTTTTCATTTCTCCCGAGCAAATTTAGAATAAATGAATGACGAACTTCCTCTTATCTCTGTTGAAACAGAGCGTCCTTTTCATTTCTATTCCTCTTCTTCTTTCTTGTTCCGTTTACCAGTCCGCAGGGCGAAAAACCTTTGAAAACAAGTCTTCGGATTATCGAGTTCAAGCAGTCAGTGTCGATCAAGCCACTTGCTGGACTCAACCCGCAAATGATCCATTGTGGAATGTAGATCTATCTGAACAATTGACGGTCACCCGTTGGGATGAGAACGAAATCCGCGTTTGCACATTGCCAAATACCGAGACTACAGAGACCACCGGACAACCTGAACAATAGGAGGAGATCCATCATGAAAAATTTAAAATGGACTTCTCTCCTGACCTTCAAAATCATTTCATTGCTGATGCTCTCATCTCTGACTCTGGCGGCTTCAATTTCGCAGGTAAAGGGCGATAAGGCCATTATTTACCTGGACGGAGATACACCAGAAATTGGCACTCAGTACTATGCCATTGAACCCAGCACAGGAAAAAGACGCGCCCTACTCGAGGTCAAACAAATCAAGGGCAACAAAGCTCTGACTGTGATTAAAAAAGGGAAAGCTCAAACTCGTTGGATGTTACAAGCCAAAGTCCCTCGGGAAAAACAGGAAGAGGCCGCCCTTCCTCGTAATACGAAACTCCGTGGAGGCTTGCTCGCTGGATATGCGATGAATAGCCTTGCCATGACCGTGGTTCTAAATTCTGCACGCAGAGAAGACGCAACCTTGACCGGAACCAGCATGAGTTTCAAAGTCTTTGGGGACTATGCCCTGTCCACTGACATCACAGTTCGCGGCGCCACTGGATACGAAAGTTTCTCCACCAAGGCGACGACATCCTCAGCTCTTTGCGCCGATGGCACAACTACGGCCTGCGAAGCCACCTACACTTATTTGCCTTTGGAAGCCTCAGCTCACTATAACTTCATCAATGGCAAAAGTAAGTATTGGATCGGCTTAGGATTTTCTTTTCTTCTTGAAATGAGTCGAA
>Ga0066639_10004517_pt1 | contig 11840 bp, 5 predicted proteins | sample CryGeyCG2114_010_2_FD_59504 | JGI IMG/M metagenome (GOLD analysis project Ga0066639, IMG submission 59504) | Groundwater microbial communities from aquifer - Crystal Geyser CG10_big_fil_rev_8/21/14_0.10 | ecosystem: Environmental > Aquatic > Deep subsurface > Groundwater | place: USA: Utah... | reverse complement strand
AAACTAACATAGAAGCAATCCTCATTACTATCACATCTCTCAGCACCTTCTAAGTCTTCACAAGCTATATCATTATAACCATTTGGATCATTAGGATCCTCATTATCTACACATTCATAAGTATCTAAATCACATATCTGACCATTATTACACCAATAATCTGCATAACAAGTAATATCTTCATTATAGCATATACCATCACTATCACACACCAAATCTCCTTCACAATCATCATCTGTCTCACATTTATCAATACATACTCCTTCTTCTCCACCAAACCAACCTTCTCCAAATAAACAACTTTCTTCTGCTACCTCACAATCTACATCTGTTTTACATACATCTGTATCATCAATACATGTTTTTATTTTACTTATTTCTTCAGCAGGTAATTTATCCATAAGGCACTTATGATATACTATCCATACATAAGGATTATCTGTTAGACCACCACAAGTTTCTAACAAAGAGTTTGTCATTAAATCTTCTGCACATACATCAATAATATCAGCAAAAACACTATCAGTATTCTCAAATTCATCAAAGTATAAAAATGCACAATAAAGTTCATCTATACTAACTGTATCAATAGTACATTTATTATCTACACACACACTATCTACACATTCCCATGTTGCCCCAAATGTATCTACACATCCTTTGGTGTCTATACAAGTCCTATCTACACACACATCATCAAACCCACATTCAGAATCACTAGGACATACAGAATCTATACCTTCCTCACATGTTAACAAACATTCACCTGTATCATAATCCCATGTATACCTCAAAGGGCAATCATCTGGACCATCACAATCTGTACATGGATCCTTTAAACAAAGACTCATTGAGTCCACAAAAGTAGTACCTTTCAATTTATCCTGCATACACTTATAGGCAAGATTATAAGCTTGCTCACTTGTACACAAAGGATTATTATTTATTATAGAATTCTTAGAACAACTTTTAAATATATTACTATAAAGGATATTATTACTTACTTTCATCTCATCATATACTAAATCCATACATAATACTTCATCAAGACCTACAGAAGGAGCATCAGGACATTTATTAGGATCTACTATAACAATACACCTATTGTTTATGCATTGTTCCTTTTCTCCTTTACAATCTATAAATGTTCTACACTCTTCACATGAATTAAATGTTGTACCTTCAATACAAAAAGGATAAGTCCCTCCCGTATTTTCTAAACATTTATTATTATCAACACAATTAGCACATTTACTATCGCCACAATAATTAGAAGCACACACATCATATGTAGTACAAGGATTATCTATATCTATTTTACACTCTCCCTTATCACATATCTTTCTTTCATCACATTCAGAATCACTTGAGCAAGGTATATCAGAACCACCACCTGTTATAGAAATATCTAATTCTTGTGTGGCACTTAGTGAATCCTTCTCATAAAATATCTTAATTTTATCCACCTTCAACAACGAAGAACTATCTAACACCCTTTTAAAAAACACATATGCATATTGTTTATCTGTTAAACCAAAATTATATACGTTTTCAGTACCCTCTTTAACAGCATATGTTTCATTATAGGGATATATTCCCTCGGCCAATATAGAACCAGCATCATCTAAAAATAATGCAAGAATATTCTCATTATTCATAGGGCCATAAGTTGGGCTTTCTGTATTTATATCTATAAGATGCCCTCTTATATACATAGTATCGCCAAGTTTAAAATCCGTTACTTTATCATTAAATTCAATACTATTATAAGTATAAAGAGATAAATAAGGATTGGGATCTGTATCTTTCCCAATAAACCAATCTTTAATATTTCCTAATAAGTTTATAAATCCATTACCTAACCCACTCCAGAATCCTTTATTTCCTGTAATCACATTCTCATCAGTATTTATTGTATCTTTTATTACATTATTAGATTCAAATATACTACTAACAAAAAGCTTATCCACATCAACACTCCATTCATCACATGCTTCATTAGGATTAATAAACTGCAATCCTTTGATAGTAAACTTACCTGTGCCTTCTTTAGGTTGTATGACAAACTTCCATTGATAATTCTTTAAATGTGTTCCATATTGTCCTACAACAAAATTCCCACCAACCATCTTATTCCAACCACTAGTTGAAGTATCCATGCTCTTTATAGAAGATGAATCACCAAGAAGCATCTTAAAATCAAATAAAGCTTTACTACCTGTCTCTATATTTATACAAGTATACCATTGATTCTTTGGAGGATCATAATCTCTTCCAGGAAGTGCAATAAATTCTATAGTAAAAGGCAATCTAGGATCACTAATTTTAGCAGGATCAAAAGTAAGTTCTCCTGAGAGTTCACGTGTCCATCCATCACCACTTAAATATTCTTGAATATCTAATCCCCACCATCTTTTAACAAGTGGAAGACTCTCAGAGTCACGATTAAATCTTATACCTGCTATCCTAGTCATATGCCCGTCCTTAGGAGCAAAAAAATCCCATTCATTATATGTAGAAGAAACAAAACGCCTAGCAACCTTCACCCATTGCCATCCATCATCAAGATGATCAAGTTTAATTTCTGTACCTTCAAAAACTATACGGTCCACATTGTTCTTATGATCTACATTAACAAGCACTTCTAAATAAACTTCATTCTCATCAGGATTGCTACTAAGAAGAGGACTCCCCCATGTATGAAGTTTAATAACTGAATTAATATTAGATGAACCCGCTTCTATAATATAAGGATGATATATATCTCCTTCTTTACGTTTCCAAGGCAAATCAATCTGTGAAATAAATAAATCTTCTGCTGTCCATAATTCCTCTTCTTTAACTTCTTGATCCCTTGGTAATTGTGGGGAAAGTACATCATTGGATCTTGTAGAATAAACTATTGGATCTCTAAGTTTAGAAAAAGATTCCATTATAGTGTGTGCCTTATTCTCTAAGGTATTAACAGAAAAATATTTAGTTATAGGAGCATAACAACTATCCTCTCCCCCTATAGCCCCAAGACCCAGAAGATATGTATCGCTTTTTAAGATCTTAAAACTTGGTTTCCATACAGCTTCATAACTATTAGGAGAACAATAAAGAGAATCTTTATTACATAAATAGTTAAGAGAACCAGGAAATACAACAACTGTGTCTGTAAGTCTCTTTAGTTGATTCAATTCTTCACTAACATAAGAAGGTAAAGCATCAAACCATGGAAGAATAGCAGAAGCTTTCTTTGCCCAATTATTAAACCTTCCATACTCATAAACATCATCTATAAGGTTTCCACCAGGACCACAAGCCCCAGGATAAAATTTCTCATAATAAACAGTTGTCCATACAGTAGTAGATGCAATAGAGTTTATATAATCCAAATCAGATTTACTTAAACCAAGAATTGAAGATATCTCATTTATTCTCCCCCAAGTTGATTGATAAAGTTTACCAATAACATTATGTGTATTTGGATGTGTGGATGATTGATAATAAGGTGAATTAATAAAAGTAACCTTTTTAATTGTACTTTTTTCTTGTTTTGCAGCAAGTCCTGCAAGAAGTGCATGGTATCCGGGATCTCCAGCAGAAGGGCCAGGATAATAAACTAATAATTTTGTATCAGGACATTCTTCACTAATAAACAAGGCCATATCCTTTCCTCTCTGATAAATTTTATTATATCTCTCCTCATTAGTCTTACCTTTAGGAAGATAATTCCAAAAATTAATCCCTTTAGAATCTAATTCTCTTATATATGTGTGGAAATTTGTACGTTGAACATAAGGTTCCAAATCAAAAAACAAGGTTTGTTGAGGCATATCTCCTTGACAAGAAAATCTAGCTGCTGCTTTAATAGTTGCATAAATCTCATTCCAATAGTCATCATTCCACCAATGAAGTCCCTCTTCATTATGTACCACACATTCTTCTTTATACATTTTTGTTGGATCACATTCACATTTAGTTTTATCACAGGAGAAAGGCATAACATTCTTCTTACCCTTTGCATTACTAAAAAAAACTAAATAAGGCATAACACCTACACCTTCTCTCTCAAGTATTGTAGTCCCACTACAATCATCACTACCACAATTACGAGCAAATAAATTAGGGGCAGTATCTCCCAAAGAACCAATAAGTATTCCTTGTGCATTAAGACTTATCTCACTTCTTCTTACATCCCACAACTGAAGTCCAACACCTGTAAACCCTGAAGACTTTATATCATCAACTATCTCTGGATGTAATTGAAGATCCTTTAATTCAAAATCGGGTGCTGCCAACCAAACATCCTCTACCTCTGAATCTACAACAATATCAGCACTTACAAAGGACACAAATAATACTAAAAATACAACAGAAAACATCAATAAAATAAACCCTTTTTTCATATACAAAAACCAGACTTCTTAGTATTTAAGGTTTATTCAACGAAAAAGAAACCTTAAAAAGGAAGGAAGTAACCCAATTCAAAAATGACAACAATAGAAAATAGCACTTACTCAAGAATGCAACTTGATCCAAGAAAAGATGTATTCTCTATAGAATGCAAATGCACAGATCCAGATAATACAACAAATAAAAGAGTGAGAAAGAAATGTGGTGTACTCCCAGAGGATCAGGTAATGCCAATGAAATTCAATGGAATATCATACAGATTCAATGTAAGCTATAGAAAGATAGAATTAACACTTGAATCTCTTAGAGAAGGCCAACATGCTGTAGCAAGATGTGAAGGTTGTGGTATGACTTACATATTTACAGCACCAGCATTAAAAATATTACAACAGATGGTAGATGGAACTTGGTCTTGTTTAACAAAAGAAGGTCAAGGATTTCATTAAGCGTTTCCTGCCACACATGTAAGAAAACCAATAGTATCTTCCCCATTTTACCACCACAAACAATATTAATTTCCTAAACATCTCATATACATGCATATCTCTTCTCTAGGATGGAAAAAGCCAGAACTACCAGATGAACTACTCTTCAAACCTATCTTCTTAAAATTTAAAACTAAAAACATAGACAAAAACTTCCAAGGTACAACACCACCAACAGTATTCATAGGATCTAAGTTAACATATCCTCAAATGAATGTAGGTATATTATCTCCTTTATCTAAAGAAGAAAACCCAAGTAACTATGATAACCCAAGCCTATGGTATCAAAGCAAAATACCTGTAAACAAGATAGTAGAATATAGAACCAGTCTCATGAACTCAAGATTCAAGACAACAGCATATGATGTAAGAAAATCTAACAAACTTATAGAACTTTCACAAGAAGTAGCCATGTCATTAAAACCTGCAAACATAGAATTCAAACTAAAGAAAAAACCTTCATTCAAAGTTCAGTTCAATGAAACAGCATTACCATTTGGACCAACAGCTTCTCTAGAATCAGCAAGACCAAGTGAAAACATAAAGATACCTACAAAGATAGATAAAATAACAAGCGACACTGATCTAAAAGCAACAAATGCTATACAAACATTAACAGAAAAAGGTTATAACGAACATCAAGTATCACAAATATTATCAGTAGGTGTATTAGGATTAAAACAAAACAGAAAGTTAGTACCTACAAGATTCTCTATAACAGCAACAGATGACACATTATCTAAACAACAATTAGTAAAGATAAGATACAACGAACCTATACACAATTATAGATTATATTATGGTGAATACTTAGGAAATCATTTCTTTATACTTATGTTCCCAAATGTCTGGGCCTATGAACTATTTGAGATGTACATGCCCGACAATGTTATAACAAATGAAAAATTACCATACACAACAGACTATGAATTATTTAAAGGAAGAAAAAACTATGCTGAAAATTGTGTTGGTGGATATTATGCTTCAAGACTAGCTGTAACAGAGCACCTATATAATAGGGAACTCCAAAGTTCTACTTTAGCCCTAAGGTTTATCACATCTGCTTATACAGCACACCTGGGTGTATTTGTAGTAAGACAAGCAACAAGAGCTGCTTTAGAGAACAAACCTCTGGAATTTAATAATAAAAAAGACATGCTATCTTTCATAAGATCCTTTGTATTAAAGAAGTTTAAATATAATATAACAAAGACTTTGCCTGACTCTAAGGTATTAAATTATATAGGCACCCAAACAAGTCTTAGAGAATTTATTTAGGAGTAACATAAAACTTATCCCATATAGAATAAAAATAGACAAAGAAACTTCAGGTAAACTTGATGTAAGATATTTTCCCACAAGGCAAGATATAGATACATATGGTTTCATAGATAGTAAACATGTATTTGCAGATCTACTTGCAGCTTATAACCCAGCAAAAGGATCATACTTTGTAAGACTTGGTATAAATGCAAAAATAGGAGACCACCTATTAATAGGGTTAGAAGCAATGTTAAAAGGAAAAAGCTCAACACCTAAACTAGACTATATAGGCGCAAGAGCTGGTGTTAAATTCTAAATGGGAACAGGGGGATTTGAACCCCCATCAGCCGGTCTGGAGCCGGCCGTACTACCGGGTTGTACTATGTTCCCAAACTAACAATTCTATAGTCTAAGTCTATATAAAGATTATGACATAAACCTATCTACTAGAAAACAACTATTCCGTTACTACTCTAGAATAGACACTAATCAAAAGATTTATATACTACCTAGCCACCAGTTTCAAGTTGGGGATTAAAATAACATGAAAAAACTATTCACATTCATTCTGTTTTTTGCAATAATACTAGTTACAGGTGTATTGGCAGCACCACAAATATCATTATCACCATCTGAACCTACACAAATAGATGATGTATTGTGCCTTGTAGATGGACAAGTAGAAGATGTATACTTATTCAAATGGTATATAAATAATGCAGAAATAGCAAATCCTAATATTGGCTTCCCAAATGATGATTATTTATTAAGTTATGAACACACAAAAGTAGGAGACATAATCCTATGTAAAGTATATGCAGATACTCCTTGGAGTACACCTCCTGTAGGTGAAGCTCAAGCTGTAATAACAAACACAGGTGCACAAAACTTAGCTCCTATATTATCAATACCAAATATACCAGTAAAAGAAGGCGTACAATTCTCATTAGGACTAGATAATTATGTGGCAGATGATAAAACATTAGATGAAAATATCTTATGGAATGAATACGGAGCAACAGGTATCTCAGTAGAAATAAACGCTCAAAGAAAAATAGTAATCAATGCTCCTGTAGGATCTGCAGGTGTATACACAAATACATTCACAGCAACAGATGAAGATGGAGCAATGTCAACACAAGATGTAACAATCACAGTATCAAAAAAACCAGGATTTAAATTACCATATTTTGGTCCTTTTGTATGGATGCTTCCTGAAAGAGTATTTATGTATCCACCGTGGGTAAACTTCCCTCACACAAGTAATCAACCACCAACAGTGAACATAATTCAACCTTTAGATCAAGATGTATTCCAAGTAGATGAATTAGTGGTGTTTAAAGCAAATGCATTGGATCCAGAAGTATTACCATTAACATATGCATGGAATCTAGGTAATACATTAAGTGATCTAAAAGAACCTAAACACATATACACAAAACCAGGTACATATAATATAGCAGTAACAGTAAAAGATAGTGAAAATCAAACAGCTACTGATCAAATAACTATCTATGTAGAAGACAATTCTATAAACACACCACCTGTAGCAACAATAATCCAACCTAATAATGGAGACACATTCAAAGTTGGTGAATTAATTACTTTCCTAGGTGAAGGTAAAGATGCTGATGGAGACTGGATGGTATATTCATGGAATTTCATAAGTGAAGATGAAGCCCCAACTGGTCAAGAAGCTTCTTATACATATTCTAAAGTGGGAGATTATCAAATAGATTTCTGGGTAAGCGATGGACAAGATTCAGATACAGATAGTATAGTTATCCATATAATAGACAATCCTACAAACAATGCACCTATAGCAACAATAATCCAACCTAATAATGGAGACACATTCAAAATAGGTGAAACAATCACTTTCCTAGGTGAAGGTAAAGATGTTGATAATGATGTATTAGTATACTCCTGGAACTTTGTAGGTATGGGAAACATAGCATATGGTGAAAGTACCACATACACATACAATCAAGAAGGAGACTATGAAATACAATTATGGGTAACTGATGGTCAAGCAGCAGGAATGGATAGTATTGTTATCCATATAGTAGAAGGTGGTATAATTAACGATCCAGACAAGAAAACACTAAATCATAGTGGTTCATGTGATTGGAGCGGATTAGATATAGTAAGTATAGAGAATCTAAACCACAAATGGCTATATTACCCTGGAGATAAGCTAAAACTGCTTGTTAGAGTAAAAAATATAGGCTGTGAAAATCAAGACGCAACAGTTACATTTAATCATATGAATATAAATAGTGTGAATCAAGCACCTAATATATATTTATACTGTGATGAGAGTAGATTAGTAAGTTATGACTTTACAATCCCTGCTAGTGCAAAAGGCACTCAGCTATTGAAAATTAGTGCATTGGGAGACAAAGAGACCAACATAGCTGTTGATTATTACGTCTACAAAGTCGCATAGAAACCTTTATAAACGAGTTGCGACTACACAATGATAACAATCAATCTCTAAAAACAGGGGGGGATGATAATGGAGGATAAAAGAAAAATGAAAATAAAGATTTTAGGGTTGTTCCTACTTATGTTTGCAGTACTTCTAGTGTCTAGTACATTGGTGAGTGCAGCAGATTGTACAAATACTCCATTTTCTATACACAATGTAGAGGGTAATGGTGTAAATGTAGTAGAAAATGGCAATCCTGTATATGTTGAAAGGGGAGAGACTATATCCGTAGCTGTAGAGTTTATGGGTTTAGAAGACAGTTATAATACAAGACTAAAGGCCTGGATAGGCGGTTATGAATATGGAGATGTACAAGCTACATCAAGTATATTCCAAGTAATTGATGGTGTTGAAGATAGAAAGGTTCTATTACTAACCTTACCTAATGATCTAAGCGCATCAGACAACTATACATTAAACGTAGAGTTATATGATGATGATGAAGATTGTGGGTATAAATACTTACTAAGAGTAGAGGAAGTAAGACATGAACTTCAAATCTATGATGTAACACTTAACCCAGGTACAACAGTTCACGCTGGAGAACCATTATTCGTATCTGTAAGAGTAGAGAACCTTGGTGACAATATAGAAGAAAGCATTAAGGTAACAGCAAGAATGCCTACTCTAGGATTACAAGATAGTGAATATGTAAACCAATTAGTATCTGAAGAAGATAATGGCGATTGTGATGATGATTGCAAAATGTCAGCTTCAGCTAACGATTTAGTATTATTAGTACCAACAGATACTTTATCTGGACAATACCAGCTAGATGTTGTAGTTGAATACAATAGAGGCCACGATTTAGTTACCACAAGTAAGGTGATTAACATAGTAGCAGGCACACAATTCGTTCCTGAGACACCAACAGTAACTTTGAGCGTTGATTCCGCTTCAAAGAGTGCAAATGTAGGTGAAGGTGTAATCTACAAGGTAGATTTAATGAATCTAGGTAATCTAGAAGAAACATTCACTTTTGCAGTTGAAGGTGTACAAGGATGGGGAATTTACAGTGCAGACCCAGCTAGTTTAACACTAGGTGCAGATCAAAAAGGTACAGTAAACCTATTTGTAAGCCCAGTAGATAACGCAGCTAACGGTCTAAAAGCATTTACTTTAAAAGTAATGGCTGATGGAAGTACTGTAAAAGAACTAAGCCTAAACATGAACGTTGGTGGAAGCCAATCAAATGGCAGTGATGGCCAAGCATACGCAACAAACGTACTATTAATCATATTCATAGTATTGGTTTGTATATTAGTATTGCTAGGTATCGCAGTGGCTATAAAGAAATTCGCAGGTAGTAAGGGATCAGATTCTGAAGAGGGTCAATCTTACTACTAGTTTTTTTTTCTTTTTTTAAAATGAAATCAAAAGTAATATTTATACTTGTATTCTTTTCAATAATCTTATTATCTTCAGCTGTATCTGCTTTTGTAGTAGAACCTGATGGCCAAGCATTATCATTATGTCCTAGAGAAAGCGGACTATTCACAGAGACAATAACAAACACAGGGAACATTGTACAACAGTATGAAATAAGTGTCTCTGGACCTGCTGCAAATTGGGCAACATTAGCACCAAAAGATTTCTTCATTAAACCTGGAGAAACAGAAAAAGTTTATACCTACATTACTCCAAATCAAAATACAAAAGAAGGTAAATATAACCTAAATATAAAGATAATAACAAATTCTGAAACAAAAGAGATTAACAAAGATGTATATGTAAGAGATTGTTATAATGTAGTTGTGTCATCCCTATCTAAAGGACAAGCTTCATGTCCTGGTAAATTATTAAAATATGAGTTTGTAGTAGCAAACATAGGTGAAAAAGCAGACGCTTACACTTTATCCTTAACAGGAGACATGCAAGATAAGATAACATTATCAGATACAAATATAGCATTATCACCTGGTGAATCAAAGACAGTATATACTTATGTAAATACCCCTGCAAAAGATGGAGATTATTTCTTCTCATTAAATGTTAAAGGCACTTTATCAGAAGATTCAAAAAAAGTAGGTACACAAGTAATACAATGTTATGATTATGAATCATTAATAGAAGAAACAGAATACGAATTGTGTGAACATAGCACATTAAAGATACCTGTACAAATAAACAATAAAGGCACAGTAGCTAATAATTATAAGATATCATTAAAAGGACAATCTTGGATGGATGCAAGTGTAGATGATGTAGTGGTAAGTGCTGACGCAAGTAAACAATATTTCATAGGCTTCGCACCTGATTATGGTGTGAAAGGTGTATACCAATTAGATATAAGGACAATACCTGAATATGGTGAATGGGTAGGACACAATGTATTAAATGTGACAGTAAGACAATGCCATAATGTACAATTAGAGATAAAAGAATTATACCTAGAGACATGTACTCCAAATGTAAAGACCCAATCAATATACCTAACAAACACAGGAGAATTCACAAAGAATTTCCTATTAACAGCAAGTAATTATGATTGGATAACATTTGAAGATCAAAATGTAACATTAAATCCTGGTGAGGGAAAAGCATTCAATCTATATATAAGTCCAACAAACGAAACAAAATCTACTGCAAAGACAATAAAGATAAAAGCTGAAGCAACAGACGACAGTAAAGTAAGTGCTGAACAAGAGTTCAGAGCAGTAATATTAAGAGATGAAACATGTCATGGTAGTTTAATAACAACAGATAAAGAAGAAATATACTTAGATTATAATCAAAGTGAACTAATAACAATAACCATAGAACATGCAGGTGTAATAAGTGCATTATATAATCTATCCATAAGTGGTATAGACTTTGCACAATTAAGCGCAAGTAAACTAAATTTTGACTACAATCAAACAAAGAGTGTATATGTATATATAGCACCTAAAGAAAACATAACAGCAGGTGAATATGATCTATACTTCAGAGCAGTATCTCCTGATACAGATACAGTAAAGAAATTCTCTATATATGTTGGTGTTGAAAAACCACAATCAAGTGAAGGCCTTAACTGGACTGCTTGGGGAATAATCATAGGTTGTATATGCTTCGCATTCTTATTATTGGTAGTAAGTTCAATTAAGATAGTAAGACATTATAAAGTTAAAAAGAAACCTGTAAAAAAAGAAATTAGAAGAACTAAGAAAAGGTAATTACTTTCTCTTTCTATTTATATAGAATCCACCTATACCTATAAC
>Ga0066639_10004516_pt1 | contig 11841 bp, 17 predicted proteins | sample CryGeyCG2114_010_2_FD_59504 | JGI IMG/M metagenome (GOLD analysis project Ga0066639, IMG submission 59504) | Groundwater microbial communities from aquifer - Crystal Geyser CG10_big_fil_rev_8/21/14_0.10 | ecosystem: Environmental > Aquatic > Deep subsurface > Groundwater | place: USA: Utah... | reverse complement strand
GGGGTCACACCAAAATTTGGTGTGCGGGTAAACCCCGACACCAACTTTACCGATGTGGCTCCATTTCGCCACTGGTGGTGATATATTTTATAATGCATATGTGCTCGGATATGTGATTGTACGCTCAAAAAACCACATCGAAATGTCGGTAAAGTTGGTGTAGGGGGTAAACCCCGACACCTGTTTTTGCGAAGGCGCTTTGCGCCGCATTTCGTGCATCGCAAAAACTGGTGTGGAGGTAAATCCTTGCTTAGAAGAATGCATATATTTTTGCGCCGCGTGAAATACTGTTATGTTCTAATTTTAGTAGCTTTCCAAGAGAATATCAATGTTTGTTTTTCACCTGCTTATATCGAAAACAATCTATAGCATGGTCGTTTACCATGCCTACCGCCTGCATATATGCGTAGAGAATCGTTGGACCGAGAAATGTAAAGCCCCTCTTTTTCATATCCGAAGCCATAACTTCCGCTTCCTTTATTTTTACCGGATAGTCTTCAAGAATCTTAATAGTGTGTACGATTGGCTTGCCTCCTATAAAGTGCCATTGGTAGTTTGAAAAGCTCCCGAATTCTTTTTGTGCTTCCCAAAATTTTTTTGCATTATTGATTGCCGCTTCTATTTTAAGCTTATTTCTGATAATTCCGGCATCATTGAGCAGTCTATTCACGTCATGTTTTGTAAACGCGGCCACTTTTTGAGGATTGAATCCCGCGAATGCTTTTTTGAAATTTTGCCGCTTATGCAGAACTGTTTGCCATGAAAGGCCTGCCTGAAATATTTCAAGTATCAAAAATTCATATAATTTTTTATCATCCCGAATGGGAACCCCCCATTCTTTATCATGATATGCAATAGAGAGCGGGTCATTTTCCTTCGGCCACGGACAGCGTTTGAGTAGATCCGGATTCTTTGTTCGCTTTTTCATAATCTATTTTACGATTTCGCAAAAAGTACAAATTGGCGGGCACGATCTCCGCAACTTTGAACCTATAGGACGGATTAGCTACAGCAATATTGATAGAATTATACGAAAATTAAGGCGGATATACCAAGAAAAGCCGGATTGGTTCGCTGTTCCTACTTTCGCTCGGAAGGTTTACTAATTTCATTCAGAATCTGCTCGACCTGTTCGTTGGTGACTTTAGAACCGGAGAGGCGAAGCGATGAGCCAGTGGATTCAATAAGAGTTTTGCGTCGAAGCTCCACCAGACGTTCTGACGAGATGCCGAGATTCTTTTTTGTATGCTCAAACTTTTTCATAACTATTAGATTGAAACATTTTTATCGAAAGCAATAATCTTCTGCAACCACTCTGCATCTTTAATGAGTTTAGGGCTGTTTATTGGATTGTAAAACTTGAGAGAAGGAACTTTATCGAGAGGCATCCACTCTGCTTTCTTTGCATACTTCTTTTCATGCTCGTCAAAACCTTTGTCAGATATTTCGCCTCCAACTACTTCACATAGGAAGTAAATAAGTGGAGTTTGAAGTGGTTTCTTTTTATAAGGGTGGAAGAAAAAATCATCCTGTACCAAAAGAACCCGTAGAGGTTTAACTTCAAGTCCGGTTTCTTCTTTTACTTCTCTCACAAGGGTATCAGTTATCAACTCCCCAAGATCAACACCGCCTCCGGGTATGTCATATCCATCCCACTGAGGACTCAAAAGAACCTTCCCGTCTTTTATGGCAACGCCGTATACAGAAGGCCTAAAAGATAATTCACTTACAGGAAATTCTTTTATTTCTCCTTCGATTGTTCTGCATTTAACAGTTTTCTCCATAAGCTTAGTTCAAATCCCTTCGGGGTTCATTCATTTTATCACTTTTCAGTTTTAGAAAGTATCTTAAAATAAGAATATTTTAGTGCTCATCTTTAAAACTACTGGCGGAGGAGGTGGGATTCGAACCCACGGGTCCTTGCGGACGCCGCATTTCAAGTGCGGTGGAATAAACCACTATCCGACTCCTCCGCTTCTAGCGTAGCAAGAATTTGTCGCTCGCTCAACGAAACCACTTGATTACAATATCGCAGGCGCCTTGTAGGGGGAGCCTGATACAGATACTTCATACTTCATACTTTATACCTTATACTTGATACATGAGATATCTTGGCATAGACTACGGCACGAAGTGGATTGGTACGGCACTTTCAGATGACGAGGGGCGGATGGCATTTCCGCATACTATCTTTGAAAATGATACTCATCTTATAACCTCTGTTAAAAAAATTTGCGAGGAAGAAAATATCGGGGCGGTTGTTATCGGAGAATCGCGAGATTATAAACAAAAAGAAAATCCGATTATGAAGGGTATTAAAATATTCGCGGATACCCTCCAAAAAGAGCTTGGGCTGCCTGTTTATTACGAACCCGAGTTTCTCACGTCGCAAGAGGCACGGCGGATTCAAGGGGAAGGTGGCGATACGCACTCGTCCGCGGCGGCTCTTATCTTACAAAGTTATATAGACAAAATTAAACATTGAGGACTATGGACAAAGAAAAAATTAGTTATGAATACTTCGCGAAATTAGATATCCGGCTTGGCACTATCATATCGGCGGAAAAAGTGCCGGAAACCGATAAACTATTAAAACTCTCTGTTGATAGCGGAGAAGAAAAACCGAGAACCATCGTTGCCGGTGTTGCTCAATATGTCGATGACCTCGAAACACTCATTGGGAAACAGGTCCCTATTGTGGCGAACTTGGAGCCACGAATACTGCGTGGCATAGAAAGCCAGGGGATGATTCTTGCCGCAACGGACAAAGAGACTCTTGCCTTGCTCCATCCGTCGAAACAATTAATGAATGGAAGCAAGGTCAGGTAAGCGCATGCACAATTTTTTTACGCACGCCAAAGTATCTTTTGAGAAGTTTCGGGATTACGTAAGGCGGTGGACTGCTCACTACGCGAGGAAACCCGCCGCGGTTTTGTGGCTTGCGCTTTTTTCTTTTGCGGAGGCTTCTTTTTTCCCTATTGCCCCTGATGTGCTCTTGATAGCGATTCTTCTGGTGCGTACCCGATGGATTTATTATTCTTTTATCACAACACTAGCGTCCACGTTCGGCGGACTGCTTGGATATGCTATCGGAATTCTTTTTTTTAAAGCTATCGGAGTTCCGATAATTTCTTTTTACGGCCTGGAGGAAGAAATGAGCGCAGTCGGGACGTTGTTTCAGCAGAACGCTTTTTGGGCGATTTTTACAGCCGCTTTTACGCCCATTCCTTATAAAGTATTTACTATTGCGGGAGGGTTTTTCTCTGTCAATATCTGGATATTTCTTATTGCGTCCGTTGTCGGTCGCGGGCTTCGCTTTTTTATAATCGGCTATATTGTGTTCCTCTACGGAGAGAAAATTAAATATATAATTATTAAATATTTCAATATACTCTCTCTCCTTATTATTCCGGTAATTATAGCGTATATTTTCTCCCTGAAGTTTTTTAATTAGTTGTTCACCTTCTCTCCGACAAAAAAACGGATTTTTGTTATACTTGAAGTAATGAAGGAAGGCGTACGATATTTTCTTGATTTTTTTCCTCCACCGCGTTTTTTGGCGATGCCGGCTTTCGGAGTCGCGTTGTCCGATAAATCTCTCCGATACGCGGAACTTATTCGAAAGCGTGGGGGGTATATAGTGGGCCATTATGGGGAAAAAGAAATTCCTGCAGGAGTCGTTATTTCCGGAAAGATTGAAAAACCCGAAGTGCTTAAAAATTTGTTTGAAGAATTACGGAAAGAACACGATATCGCATTTATACGGCTGGCATTTCAGGAACAGCAGGGATATGTGTTTCGGCTCGACATGCCATTCGTAAAAAAAAGTGAAGTGCGAAACAGCCTCGAGCTTCAGCTTGAAGAGCATGTCCCTATTCCCGTGGCGAGTGCCCTTTTTGATTATCAGTATATCCCTCTCAAAAAAGGGATAGCAGAGCGCCATCCTCTCATAGAGGTTGGAGTTTCTGTCTTGCCCCGCTCAATTATAGATTCTTATGTGCATGTATTGCGGGAAGCAGGTTTAACCCCGCTTTCTTTTGAGATAGAGGCGCACGCTTTGGCGCGGGCGCTTCTATCACCCAGTGACCTCGATACGTATATGATTGTCGACATTGGCAGTACACGGGCGGGACTTTCCATTGTTAGTCGGGGAGTTACCAATCTTACATGGACAATTCCCGTGGGTGGAGACATGCTTACTGACGCGGTTTCTAAGGCATTTGGAATCGACTTCAAAGAAGCCAGGAAAAAGAAAGAAAAAGAAGGGCTTAAGCATGATAAAGAAATAGAGCATAGTAACAAAAATATGGCGCGGATTCTTTCCGTGCAGGCTCGACTGCTTCGCGAAGAAATCAAAAAACGTGAAATATACTGGCACACGCATGTAGATGAGAACGGGAAGTCTCGAGATAGAATACGCCAAATACTTTTATGCGGCGGAGAGGCAAATGTTCCGGGTCTTTTTGAGTACCTTGCCGGAGGATTAGACGTGCCCTTGGTCTTGGGAAATCCATGGAAGAACATAGCATCTCTCGATACCTATACGCCGCCTATTCCATACAATGATTCGCTCCGGTATGTTACCGCTTTTGGGCTTGCCTTGCGAGGAACGCTTTAATCCTATGTTTTCAAATCATCCAATAAATCTTTTGCCATTGGAAGAAAAGAAAAATGTTCGGCGACTTTATGTCGTGCGGTTGTTTATTGTCACGGCAGTGCTTGTAAGCATTACCGGAACTTTAAGTACCGCTTTTCTCGTGCCCGCATATATTCTTCTCACGGTTAAAGAAAGGCGGCTTCAGGGAGATGTTCTGATGCTTTCCGGAGGAGGCGTTGGGCCCGTCGACCAAGAAACAGAAATGCTTGTGAAGGAAACGAATGACCTCATTACTATTTTTTCAACCAGAAATGACCAGCTTTCAAGGGTTATTACTGCCTTGCGGGCAAAAGAAGGGGATGGTGTCGCGATAACGGGATATTTTTTCCAGAAAAAAGGCGCTGAAACAGGAGAAACACGCGTGGAGTTTTCACTTCGCGGTGTTGCCGCGACGCGAAGCGCGCTCGTCGCTTTTGAAGACCGCTTAAAAGACGATACCTATTTTACTTCTATTGAATTGCCGGTTTCAGATTTTGCGAGAAGCAGGGACATAACGTTTTCCATTACTGGATTAGTCGCGTACGCGCCGTAGGATTATGGACACACAAGAAAAATATTTTAAAATCATTCTGCGGCACAAAACGAGCCTTATTGTTTTTGGTATCACGATGCTTTTAGCATGCGTCAGTTACGGACTGCTCTTTTCCAGCATCAGAGAAAAAGAAAAAAACATCTCGGTTCTTTTAGGAACTATTGAAGTTGAAACAAAAAAATCTCTCGCGCTGAAAAGTTTTAGCGCTGTCATCGAGACGACGCGCGAGGAGCGGGATATGCTTCGCGCCCGCCTTCTTCATTCCAAAGATGTTGTCTCACTTATAGAGGAAATAGAAACACTGGGCGAGGAACGCGGGCTTCTCGTTCGTTTTGACCACGTTGACGTGAAGAATGGCGAAAGTGAAGATGCCCCGTATCTTAGCATGGGAATACACGTCGAGGGAGACGCGCGCGCGATTACCGAATTTCTCTCGCTTCTTGAATTGCTCCCGCACGCTCTTTCATTTGAAAAAGTATTTATAGACCAAGTCAGTGAGGGTAACTCATGGGAGGGAGATATTACGGTATACTTGTTTAATTTTACCCCCACACCTGTTTTTTCGATGCACGAAGTGCGGCGCGAAGCGCCTTCGCAAAAACAGGTGTGGGGGTTTACCCAAGAAATATAAATAGTATGAAACAAAAAATTTCTCTCGGCAGTATCACGAAACACGTCAAGACTTTTTTTGATTATGACAAAGAGAAATGCGAGCTTACGCCGTATCGAGATTGGATGATAAGTATGTTTATATTTGTCGTGATAAACTGCATGAGTGCGTTTGTCGGGTATACAACATTTCTTGCCGTCAATAAGGAGGACTTTTTTGAAACGCAGGCAATAGATATTCGCGAATTAAAACCGATAGATGCCCAAAAGCTAGGCAATCTCCTCAAGATTCTCAAGGAAAGAGAAAATCAGTTTAGACAAGTACGAAACACTTCTATATAATCTATACATCTCAAGCGTACATGTGCCCCCGTAGCTTAATGGATAAAGCAGCGCTCTTCCAAGCCCGCCTGCAATGCCCCCGTAGTTCAATGGAAAGAATAGGGGACTTCTAAGCCCTTGATGTAGGTTCGATTCCTGCCGGGGGCGCAGGCATTGCTGGCAGGTAAGGCGTTGATCTAGGTTCGACTCCTGGTGGGGGTATTGACAAAATCTTATTATTGTGTATACTATAAATAGGCTTGAAAAAGAACATTTATGAGGTCTCTTCTCTCAATTTCTTGTACTTTAAAAATTGTTTAGAAGAGGGCAAGAGACCTCACGATTGCTCTTTTTGATTTTTATGTTTATTGTAATTGCAGAGAATACTCCGACTGCTGTGCTGCGGGGATGAATCTGCAAATACAAAATAGAAGTCGGCGGAGCCGATACTTCTGCAACAAAGTTTGCCCCGATGCCTCGCCTAATACCCTGCCAAGGCCTTGCGAGGGAACAGCGTGCTGCGGGGATAGGACGAGGCCAAACTTTATAATACGAACTGGGCGGTCAGTTTGAGCGACAGGCGAATGTATTGGCTTTCCCCGCCTCCAGGAAAAGCTTATATGCCGTGGCGCTCCCGCCCTCTTTTTTGCTTCGCGGGTGACTTTATAAAATAAGTCGCCCCACTTTCTCTCTTCCCAATTTAATATATATTTTATTGGGCAGAGAGTATGGTGACTTCTTTTGGAGGAAAGAAAATGAGTAACGAATCGTTTGCCGGTCCGGTTTTACCGGACGGTACCGTCGTTGCGGCGCCGCAGAATCCGGCGCTAAAGAGGGTTCTCTCGCACCGTCGTCGGGAAGAATGCAGGGACGACGGATCATCGGCATCGGCGGCGCAGTCGTCTCCAAATGGGGACGACGCAGTGGCAGCCGTCGAGGTCTAGGCTTCGACGGTCCATGACGGCTCCATCCAGGAGGAGGGAATCATGCACTGGCCGTAGTGTAAGTAGCTGAATTAATTGTCAGCGCGTAAAAACGCACGCTGACAACGGAGCCACCCCTGTGCCCACGACGAAACAGGGGACGAACGGGGCCGAGCATCAACAATGCTCGGCCCTATTAATTTGCCTTGTTTTTTGTATTATAAGTTAGGTATAGATACGCGTGCGCGCTTAGCTCAGTTGGTTAGAGCGACTCGTTTATTCACCCGCCCACCTTTTACGCGCGCTTAGCTCAGTGGTAGAGCGACTGTTTTACACACAGTAGGCCGGGGGTTCGATCCCCTCAGCGCGCATTTTAGAAAAGGTGGGCGGGCAAGCCGAGTAGGCCGGGAGTTCGAATCTCTCAGCGCGCATAAAAATAATGAACAAAAAGCGGAGCTTTGTGGAACATATTTTTAGCGCACTGAGAGATTCGAAAACCGGACTCCGACCGCGGTCGGAGGAGGCGGGGAACGTCAGACGTTCCGGAGCCGAGAGTACTTATCCTAAGCAAGCCGCGAAGCGGCGCTGTCGAAGGATTAGTAACTCGTGACCGAATCTCTCAGGGTACATATACATACTTTAGTTTTCGTATTATGAAAGAAATTGACTGTATCGTAACAGGCAAGGTGCAGATGGTTATGTTTCGTGATTTTATTCAGCGCAAAGCGCGTGGATTAGATCTTTCCGGATTTGTTGAAAACAAGGGTGACGGTTCCGTGCATACTATTGTACAGGGCAGAGAAGAAAATCTGGAAAAATTCATTGAGCATCTTCACAAGGGCCCCTTCCTTGCAAAAGTTGCCAGAGTTGCTGTAGAATGGCGAGAGCCGAAAGAAACCTTTTCGGGTTTCAAAATAAAATACACATAACGAACCGGAGGAAAAGACGTGGATAAAAACGTACCCTTGTGTGTTGGCGTTATTGCAGATGGGAATCGTCGCTGGGCGCGAGAACAAGGGTTGCCGGGTTTTGTCGGGCATAAATACGGATACGAAAAGTTTAAAGAGATGGCACTGTGGGCGAAGGAAGCGGGAATTAAATATGTCATTATATACGCGTTTTCGACCGAAAACTGGGGGCGAAGTGAACATGAAATCGGGCGGCTTCTGACCCTATTTCGACACGCGCTTTCTCCAAAGGAGACGGTGTTTTTCCGGAAGGAAGGAATACGCATAAGCGTTATTGGAGAACGGGAACGATTGCCCCAGGATATCCAAGAAGGTATTTGTTCCGCGGAACGCGAATCTGCTGACTTCAGCGAACTCCATTTTATATTTGCCATATCGTATGGCGGGCGAAGCGAGATTCTTTCGTCAGCGAAAGACATTGTGAGAGAAAAAGGCGCAGAGGGCATGCTTTCAATGACGGAGGATGGCTTTGAAAAATTTCTCTGGACAGGGAGAATACATGTCCCGGATCCTGATATTATTATTCGTACAGGAAAACAGAGGCGCACGTCAAATTTTCTTTTATGGCAGGCGGCATATTCGGAGCTCTATTTTAGTGATGCCTATTGGCCTGAATTTTCCAAAGAAGAGTTCAAAACAATTTTAGGGGATTATAGCGAACGAAAAAGAAATTTCGGTAAATAAAGTGATATAATCCGAGTAACAAATGCTACTCGGATTTTTGTTACAAAAACCCATGTGGTTAAAGTGGAACGTATATGAATATTCCTATTATATATGAAGACAAAGATGTTCTTGCAGTGAACAAACCGGCAGGACTCGTTGTTCATCCCGATGGAAAGAGGGAAGAGCCGGCTTTGACTGACTGGATTTTAAAAAATTATCTAGAATTAGAAAATGTTGGCGAGCCGCTTGTCATACGAGATACAAAATACAAAATACTTGATACTATACAACGCCCCGGCATTGTCCACCGGTTGGATAGGGATACGTCGGGTATTTTGCTTATTGCCAAAAACCAAGACGTGTATACTTTTTTAAAAAATCAGTTTCAAAATCATACAATTAAAAAAACGTACAAAGCGCTTGTGTACGACCCCGTGTCTCCAAAAGAAGGAATCATAGATAAGCCAATCAAACGAAGCGCAAAGGATTTTCGATTACGAACAACTGACACGCGCGGGCGCGGGGAGTCTCGATCGGCGGTTACAGGGTATAAAGTAATTATTTCCAACGAAGCATATTCGTTTCTAGAAGCGTATCCTCAAACGGGGCGCACTCACCAGATACGGGTGCACATGAAGGCGATTGGACACCCCGTTGCATGCGACTCGTTGTACGCGCCAAAACGTTTTTGCCCTCCGCAATTAAACCGTCTTGGGCTTCATGCCTATGCGCTAGAGTTTAAAACCCCCAAAGGTGCCATGCTTCGCTTGGAAGCTCCCATGCCCGATGATTTTCTTCGCACCGTTACATCGATTTTTGGAGTAGTTGCAGGGTTTATAAAAACGTGATACAGTTTTGGAATTACTTTTATGGATACCACTATAAAACTTTTCCCCGCTCAAAGCGCGGGTCGAAAAAATCTCGACATTCGTTCCGGTGACACGGCTCGTGTGTGGATAAAAATTCAAGAAAAGGGCAAAACGCGCCTTCAGGCGTTTGAAGGTTTGGTGATTGCGCGAAAACATGGCCGAGAACCGGGCGGGACATTCACCGTGCGCAAAATCGCAAGCGGCGTCGGTGTTGAAAAAATCTTTCCCCTCTATTCTCCGGCAATTGATAAGGTGGAAATTATTCGGCGTGCAAAAGTTCGCCGCGCAAAACTTTATTACATTCGTGAGAAGTCAGCGAAACAAATTCGCCGAAAAATGAAAGGCCTCGCGGAATTTGTTCCGGTGGCTACGGAAGAAAAGGCAGAGGAGCCGGAAACACCAGACCAGCAACAAACCGTCTCTAACGAGGAGCACGCGCAAGAAAAATAGCCGGCAGCCGACCACTAGCCATCGGATGAGGAAAAAGAAAAAAACTGAAAGTTAACTTTCAGTTTTTTCATACTTGATACTTGATACTTTATATTTTTTACTATTGCGCGGGTGGCGGAACTGGTAGACGCTATGTCCTTGAGGGTGTATACTTTAATGTCATGGGGCACAGAGGAACAAAACCAAAAGGCAAGGTCAAAATTAGATGGACACCCAATTTTGCGTATATAATAGGGCTAATCGCCACGGATGGATGCCTCTCAAAAGATGGGCGACATATTACCTTGACCTCGAAAGACGGAGAACAGTTGGCAAACTTTAAAAAATGTCTTGGCTTGGGGAATATTGTTGGTAATACTATGTCAGGGTATAATGGTAAGCCATATGGGAGAGTTCAATTCGGGGATGTTCTTTTTTATAAATTTTTGCTGAAGATAGGATTAACTCCAGCAAAATCAAAAACCATAGGCGGACTGAAAATACCGACGCGGTACTTCTTTGATTTTTTGCGTGGCTCACTAGACGGAGATGGTTGTACCTATTCTTATTGGGATAAGCGATGGAAATCAAGTTTCATGTTTTATACTTGTTTTGTTTCCGCTAGTCGTGACCATATTCTATGGCTCCAAGAGAATATTAAAAAGCAAACTGGGGCAAGTGGACACATAAGTGGAGACGGGAGAAAAGCGACTTTTCACTTAAAGTATGCAAAAAAAGAATCGAGTGCTATTTTAAAAAAAATGTATTATTCTGATAATGTGATATGTTTGAAAAGGAAAAGATTAAAAATTGAGAAAACATTAAGCATAGCAGGGCTTAAATTATCCTAAAATGCGCGGGTGCTGAAACAGAAGACAGGCTAGCTTGAGGGGCTAGTGTCCGCAAGGACGTGGAGGTGCAAGTCCTCTCCCGCGCACCAGAATAAACGCCTCAACGGGGATCCCCGTTGAGGCGTTTATTCTGGTGGCATTATACAACGAAGCTCGCACCTATTTCCAAAATCGCTGATGTGCCACGTGCACTGTGCCTACCCGTAGCTTTACCGCGTCCTGCCGTAGCCTTTGGCGTAGGAGGACCGCATCCTGCCGTAGCTTAAGCGACGGTGGAGCGAAGGTGGGGAATGTGTAATTACAGCACAAAATGTATGGATGCTTTACAAACCGAATCTATTTAGTATACCCTTAGGACAGAAGTTATACCCCCTCTTTTATAAGGGGGCATGTGCGTTCCTCGAAAATCAAGAAGCAGGCAGAAGGAGCAGTCTGATGGAAATGGAAATGGAAAGCAACGGAGAATTGTTTGATAGATTTCAGGAAGAATATACTCATATGCGGAGAGAAACAATGAGTCTTCAGGAATATCTCTTGTTATGCAAAAAAGATTCAGGGGCGTACGCAACTGCGGCAGAGCGCCTGATTGCGGCAATAGGAGAACCGGAAATCGTGGATACAAGTACGGACCCACGATTGAGCAGAATTTTTGCCAACCGCACGATTAAACGCTATCGGACATTTGACGACTTTTTCGGTTTGGAAGAAGTTATTGAACGAATCGTTGCATACTTCAAAACTGCGGCGCAGGGTCTTGAAGAAAAGAAGCAGATTCTTTATCTACTGGGCCCTGTGGGTGGAGGCAAATCTTCACTTGCCGAACGATTAAAGAAACTCATGGAGGAGCGCCCCGTGTATGTGCTCGCCGCCGGAAATCAAGAAAGTCCGATATTTGAATCACCGCTTGGTCTTTTTGACCCTGATAAATATGGAGAACTTCTGGAGAGGAAGTATGGTATTCCGAGGCGCCGTCTTAGTGGAATCATGTCTCCGTGGGCGATAAAACGCCTGGATGA
>Ga0066639_10004514_pt1 | contig 11843 bp, 6 predicted proteins | sample CryGeyCG2114_010_2_FD_59504 | JGI IMG/M metagenome (GOLD analysis project Ga0066639, IMG submission 59504) | Groundwater microbial communities from aquifer - Crystal Geyser CG10_big_fil_rev_8/21/14_0.10 | ecosystem: Environmental > Aquatic > Deep subsurface > Groundwater | place: USA: Utah... | reverse complement strand
TGATTTTATCATTAAATATGCCAACCCGAAATTCGAAGAAATGTTTGGTTATAGCCAAGGCGAAATGGTTGGCAAAAACGTTTCTATAATTAACGCCCCGTCTAGCAAAAAATCAGAGGAAATTGCAAAAGAAATCATGAGGGTTATACAGACAAAAGGAGGATGGAGCGGAGAAGTTAACAATATTAAAAAAGATGGTATCTCGTTTTGGTGTAATGTTAGAGTTTCTACTTTTGACCACTCTGAATATGGAAAGGTTGCGATTTCTGTTCACAATGACATAACTGGTAAAAAGAAAGCAGAAAAAGAATTGAATAATAAAATGGCTGAATTAGAAAAACTGAATAAGCTAATGGTGGGCCGAGAAATAAAAATGCGTGAAATTAAGAAGAGTATAAAGGCAGAAAGACTTTAAGAATAATTATTCAAATACATTCAAATAATATGAAAAAAATAAATTTTATCGGAGCTACAAAATATATTGCTGTTATCTCAACTCTTTTTATTTTTGGTTTAATTTTTATTTGGCGTCAGTCTATAAATAGAATTATGAAAGATAATGGTAATGGGCATATAAAAATAGCTATAAATATTTGGCCCGGTTATTCTTATGTTTTTTTGGCACAAGAAAAAGGTTTTTTTAAAAAAAATGGTGTAGATGTAGATTTGGTTTTAACAAAAGAATATTCAGAGGCGCAAGAACTTTATAAAAATGGCGATGTCGACGGTATTTTTGAAGTATATTCTGATACTTTGTTCCACAATGCCGAGGGTTATCCTACAAAAGTGGTATATGTTGTTGATTATTCTGATGCAGGTGATGTGATTATTGGTAAGCCTGATTTTGATATTTCAGAAATAAAAGGGAAGAGGATTGGGATAGATAAGATTAACCGTTTTTCTCATCTGTTTGCTTTAAAAGGTTTGGAGAAGCTGGGAGTTGAAGAAGTCGATTTGGCTTTTGTCTCTGTTCCTGCCTTATATATTTTGAATGCTTTAGAAGAAGATTTAATAGATGCTGGGCATACTTGGGAGCCGATAAAGAGTATGGCCTTAGAGAGAGGTTATAAAATTATTTTAGACGCAGGAGACGTTCCAGGGATTATAACAGACGTCTTGTCTTTTAACCCAAATGTTATAGAAGAAAGAAGTAAAGAAATCCAAGCTATTGTCGATTCACTTTTTAATGCTAGAGAATTTCTCGATAACAATAGGGCCGAAGCCTTAAAAATAATGGCACTTGCGGAAGATATGTCCATACAAGAAATGAGCGATGGTCTTAATGGCATCCATCAGCTAAATTGGGCGGACAATTTGGAAGCAATGAAAAAAACAGATACAACGGAATCTTTGTATGGGTCTGGCAATATAATTTCTAGGTTTTATTCTGACAGAGGTCAGTTACCATCTTTCCCTGATTTTGACCAAATTATTTATCCTAATTTTATAAAAAACGCAAAGTAATATGAAATTTGCAACCAAACTCAGTCTTATTTTTCTAACGATTTCAACGGTGCTTGGGGCGGTTGTTTCTTATGTTGTTTATACTCAGAATTTAAAGTCTTTGGAAGAGATTGTTGTCGTTGGTTTAGAAGATAAAGTCTTTCATACTATCGATAAAATAGATCGTATTTTATATGAAAGATACGCTGATATTCAGGCGATTGCGAAAGACCCGATAGTTAGTTCTCCTAGTTCGTCCAGAGAACAATTAACAAAGAGATTAACGGATTATAGAAATATATATAAAACTTATGCGTCTCTATCTTTTTTTAATTTAGATAGGATCAGAATAGCCGATACTGCTGGGATGTATGTTGGAGAAAAACATGCTTTGACGAAATATTGGGAAGACGTTTTGAAGGGTGAAATAAGTTCTGCCTCTGATGTTAGAATAGCGGAAGATCTGGGAGTCCCCATTATTTATTTTGCTTCCCCCGTGAAAGATTCTTCTGGAAAAGTTTTTGGTGTTGTGGTTGCCAGAATACCTTCTTCAAACCTTCATGCATTGGCTAAGGAGGTTGTGAATTCAGATGGTTTTGGAGGCAAAATTAATGTTGATCTAGTAGATAAAAACGGGCTCTTGTTGTATTCTAGTCACAACAAGAAAGGAATAATGAAAGACATTGTCGTTGATTGGGAAAGTCTTGGCAGGTCTTCCGCTGGAGAGATTGCTGGTAGTGGTATTCACCGTGATCTAGGGGGAGGAGAAGATCATCTTTTTGCTTTTGCCCAAGAAACCGGACATTTAGATTTTCTTGGTAACAGGTGGACACTGGTGTTAAATGTCCCCGCTTCTGTTGCTTTTGCTTCTGTTGTAGATCTGAGAAACAAAATAATGACGGTGTTTTTGTTTATGGTTTTTTTGTCGGCTCTAATTACTTTCTTTCTGTCTGATTTATTAACTCGCCCAATCTTAGATTTATCGGATGTCGCAGAAAATATCGCCAGAGGTGATTTAACCAAACGTGCCGATGTTAAATCAGATGACGAAGTGGGTCAACTCTCTAGGTCTTTTAATACTATGGCTGACTCACTTTTAGAAGCAAAAATGGAAGTTGATTTGAAAGTAGAAAAACAGACTGAAGAAATAATGAAACAGAAAGAAATTTTAGAGGTAAGGCAAAGGGCAATTTTGAATATTCTTGAAGATATTGAAGAAGAAAAACATAAAACTGAACAAGAAAAAGACAGACTTGATACCATTTTGTATAGTATCGGTGACGGGGTTTTTGTTATAGACAAAGATTATAAAATTACTATCTTTAATCAAATAGCTTCTGATATTTCTGGTTTCTCAGCAGAAGAAGCTACCGGGAAACGATATGATGAGATTTTAAAATTTGTTTTTGAAAAGGATAAGAAAGTTAACGATGAGTTTATTAAAAGGGTTTTTGAAACTGGGGAGATGAGCGGGCTATCTAACCACACTCTTATTATTAGGAAAGATGGAAGTGAAGTATCTGTTGATGATAGCGCAGCGCCGTTAAGAGATACTGACGGGAATATCATTGGTTGTGTTGTAGTTTTTCGAGACGTCACAAAAGAGCGATTGGTAGATCAGATGAAGACTGATTTTATTTCTGTCGCCTCTCATCAGCTCCAAACACCTTTGACTGGTATTCGTTGGTTGACTGAAGCCTTTGCAAAAAAAGAAAAACTTACAGAAAGAGGAAAAGAATATATATTGGGGATTCAAAACACTACTAAAAATTTAAGTGCTCTTATCAGCTTGCTTCTTAATGCCTCTAGAATAGAAGGAGGTTCTGTTAGTGTTACACCAAAAGAGTTTGACTTAGTCGCTTTCATCAATGAAGAAAAAAGGGAGTGGATGCCTTTATCAATTAAAAATAAAGTCGATTTGAGCTTTGAAGACTGCCCAGAAGAAATGATTGTATTTACGGACGAGAATATATTGAGAAATATTTTTCAATCTTTAATCTCGAATGCCATTGAGTATACAAAAGAAGGTGGAAAAGTTAGTGTTTCTTTAATGAGGGGCAAAGGAACATTCACTCTTATTTTTAAAGATACTGGTATCGGAATACCAAAAGAAGATCAGCCTAAAATTTTTAGTAAATTTGTTCGCGGAAGCAACGCACAGGCTTGGAAGACTAACGGAACTGGCCTTGGTTTATTTACAACAAAACATTCTGCTGGTATTCTTGGCGGAAAAATCTGGTTTGAATCAGAAGAAAATGTCGGATCTACTTTTTATATAGAATTGCCAATTAAGGCGAAAGCTGTGGAAGGAGCAAAAAAGGTGGTATAATTTAATTTTAGGGTGTGAAGTTGCAAGCAGGTTTTAGACTTCAAACAAAATCAAATTTATTGAGCTAAATTTTTATATATATTATGCTTTTTTTTACAAAAAATTCGGTAGGTATTGATATCTCTGATGACAACATTGAGGTTGTTGAGCTTACGAAAGAAAAGGGGAAGATTGAGTTGCTTAATCATGGGCGGGTCGTTTTTGGTTCTGGTATTGTTGAGAGGGGAAGGATTAAAAATAAGAAAAAGCTTGCTGAAGTAGTTAAACAAGCTCTTTCTGAGGCTAAGCTCAAGTCAATATTGGACAATAATGTTGTTTTTGGGTTGCCCGAAAATCAGGTATACGCTCTTTCTTTTGAATTAGAACCTCACGATAAAAAAGAGAGAGAAGATTTTGTTTTCGAACACCTTCTAGGTAATGTTCCGATAGAAGAAGACGACATGGTTTTTTCGTATAAAGTTGTTGAAGAAAAAAAAGAAGGGGTGGAAATAATAGCAGCAGCAGTTAGTCATGTGGTGGTCTCGGAATGGAAAGAATTCTTTGAAGAAATTGGAATAAAAATTAATGTTTTTGATATTGAGTCGCTCGCTATTTTTCGAGGGTTGATGTTGGGTGCAGAAGAACAAACTTCTAACATTGCTATTGTTGATATAGGAGCAGAAACTACTCATGTTTCTATTTTTAATAAAAAAGGGCTGAGATATTCATATACTATCGATATTGCTGGTGATGTTATTACGACAGAAATTGCGGAGGCCTTAGGTGAGTCAAAAGAGGAAGCTGAAGAGACAAAGAAAAGGCTGGGATTATCTAAGCCAGGTGAAAAAAGTTGTTCTGCTATCGTTAAAGTTCTTCAACCTGTAGTGGAAGATGTAAAAACCGCCTTGGCTTATTTTAATGATAGGACCGGGGAGAAAGTTGAAAAAATAATTCTTGTTGGTGGGTCTAGCGGGATGAAAGGTCTACAGGAATATGTCGGTTCAAACGTCGGTGTGCCTGTTGAAATAGGAAAAATTTCATTTAGCCACATTAAAGACTCTTTGGTTTATTTAGAAGCGGTTGGTCTGGCGTTGAGAGGAGTGGATGATAAATGGGAAGAGAAAGATCCTTATTTTGCATTTGATAAGGAGCATTTAATAATTAATAAAAACAAAGAAGAAGAAATCAAAAGCCAAAAGCCAAAAGTTAAAAATCAATTGTCTGATTCTGATCCAGAATCAAGACTTCGCAAACAAAAAAAAATACTGGCAGGCATGCTTATTGCTGGGGTTGTATCACTTCCTTTGTCTTTTTGGTATCGAGCCAGAATTAAATCTACAAAAGAAGATGAAATACAAGCGATTATTAGCAAACAGGAAGTTGAATATCAGGAAGAAGTAATTACAACAGAAGATGGACTTGTTGATTATGCCGAAGTTGCTGAAAAGACTGAAGAAGAATTTGCTACAAAAAACCAGCAAGTAACCGTAACAGAAACACCGACTGGTTGGTTAAATGTTAGGAGCGGACCGGGTACAAATTTTAACAAAATAAAACAAGTTAATCCTGGCGAGAGTTATGAATTATTGGGAGAAGAAGGAAAATGGTATAAAATAAAAATAAGTGAAGGTCAGGAAGGGTGGATTATAAATGATTATACTGAAAAAAATAATTAGTAATATTTAATGATTGACTGTTTGGTGTATAATTCTGTTAGTTTGAATGGATATAATTAAAAATTTTGCTGAGACTTTATATATTAGCACCTGTGGGTCTGAAAATATTTCATTGATATCAGCGCCAAGGCAGGTGAGTGGATAATAATTAAAAACGGTTGGTATATCACGATTTAGTTGGTATAATAATACTAAGGATTAATTTTTTTATGTAATTTATGGCTAAAAAAATAGTTTTAATTGAAGACGACGAAATTTTATCAAAAGTTATTTATGAAGACTTGCAGGAGGCTGGATATAAGGTATATCGGGCTTTTGATGGTGATGAAGGTCTAAAGATGGTTAAGTCAGAAAAACCAGATATGATTATCCTTGACTTGGTTTTGCCAAAGAAAGATGGTTTTGAAGTTTTGAAAGAAATTAAAAAAGATAATGAGACAAAAGATATCCCTGTAATTATTGTTTCTAATTTAGGACAAGATGTTGAAATTAAAAGAGGAATGGACTTAGGTGCGATAGATTACCTTATAAAATCAAGTTTCTCTATGGAGACGGTGATCAATAAGATAAAGAAATATTTAGCTCTTATTGATTAAGAGATTGATAATTTACACAAAAAAAGGTTGGGTTGGCGTAAAAAAAGACAGTATTGAGTTGTCTTTTTTTTGTAGGATGAACAGCAACTCTTTTATAAACTGTTTGAATTAAATTATATGCATGAATGTGTTAAAATTAGTGAGTATGATTTTTAAAGAAAAATATATAAGATTCTTTATCATTGTGTTACTTGTGGCGTGGCTTGGTGTTTCTTTTTTGCGACAGATTAATTTGAGCACTGCTGATTTGGGAAGACATATTAAGAATGGCGAGTTAATTTTACAAGGCAATTTGGATGTCTTAAAAACTAATTTTTATTCTTATACTCATTCTGATTTTCTTTTTATAAATCATCATTGGGGCGGGGGGGTTCTATTTTATTTAGCGTATAAAGCCTCTGGTTTTGTTGGCACACATATTCTTTTTATATTATTTTCCTTGGCAACTTTTATTTTGGCATTTTTGCTTGCTGAGAAAAAGTCCAACTATAAAATTGCTTCTATCGTTTCGATTTTTATTATCCCTCTAATCGCTTACCGGTCTGAAGTAAGGCCAGAGGTTTTTAGCACCTTCTTTGCTATTTTGTTTTATTGGATTTTGTATGGTTGGAAAAAAGGAGAGATTAAAACAAAATATCTGTATTTATTGCCTGTTATAACATTATTTTGGGCAAATATTCATATTTATTTTATGATTGGTCTTGGTGTTATCGGAGCTTTTTGGCTGGAATTGATTATCAGTTCGTTTCAGTCAAAAGATCGGGCTAGCGAATTGCAAAATGCTTTCCTCGACAGACCCTATCGGAGCCCAGACACGAAGTCTGGGCGAGAGAGATCAATTTTTTTTAGGCTAAAAATATGGCCGAGGGTTTTTGGGGACAGGTATTTTGCAATGAGTGAAATAAAAATACTGAGCTATGCTTTACTTTCGAGTATCTTTGTTTCTCTTATCAACCCAGCTGGAATAAAAGGTTTATTGTATCCTTTAAATATTTTTAAAGAATATGGTTATCAAGTTGTAGAGAATCAGTCGGTGTGGTTTTTGCATAATTACGGCATGAGAGATTTAAGACTGTATCTTTTTGTTGCCGTTTTTGTTGCGATTATTGTAGGTCTTGCCGTATCTTTTGCCAAGAGCAAGAAAAGCACAAAAAGAATTTCTGAAATTTTTGATAATGCCGATTTTTTCATAATTGTGTCTTTGGGTATCTTATCATTGTTTATTGTTCGCAATATTGCTTTGTTCGCTTTTTTTGCTCTGCCGATTTTTTCTGGTGTGTTGGATAAGATTTTGCCAAAAGATATCGAAGATCTTAGTTTCTATGTTTTTAGATTTGCTGTCTTTGTTTTAATCTTCTTTTCTTTTTTAAGATATGCGCCGTTGTATAATAACGGATTTGGTGTAGGTTTGTTGCCGGGGATAAACGGAGCCGCTGATTTTGTAAAAGAAAATAATATAAAGGGACCAATTTTTAATAATTACGATATTGGTAGCTATTTAGATTTTCACTTGTATTCTGAAGAAAAAGTTTTTGTAGATAATAGACCGGAGGCTTATCCTGTTCCGTTTTTCAAAGATGTTTACATCCCCGCACAGCAGAATGATGATGTGTGGAAAGAAGTCCAAGAAAAATACAAATTAAACTCAATAATTTTTTATCGCCGTGACATGACTCCTTGGGCACAAAAATTCTTAATTGCTAGGGCTAAAGATGATGAATGGATACCAGTGTTTGTAGACAATTATAACATCGTTTTCCTAAAACAAAATGAGCAAAATAAAATAGTTATAGATAAATATGAGATGCCAAAGTCAGCTTTCGGGTATTAAAATTGATGTGAAAAATTGTAGATTTTAAATTAAATACTTAATAGAGGCTTTGTTCCGATTTATAATGTTTTTTGTTTTTGTGTTTAGAATATGCTAAAATTAAGATGTCGGTAATAATTATCAACGATAAAAGTAAAATATATGCATATAAATATTAAGACCATGGACATAGAAATGACCCCGAGTATAAGGGAATACGTTGAAAAGAAAGTCAATAATTTGGAAAAATATATTGAGCCTGTTGATCCAAGTGTGCAAGCATGGGTTGAAGTTGCAAAAACAACAAACCATCACCACAAAGGAAATATTTTTGGGGTGGAATTACAGGTTCGTCTTCCTCATGTGGACAAAGCCGTTATTGCTAAAGTTGAGAAAGATGATTTGTATGCCGCCATTGATGAGGTTCACGATGAAATGAAAAGGGAACTCACCAAAATAAAAGGAAGGAAAATCTCATTGATAAAAAGGGGCGGAAGAATGATCAAGAAAATACTAAGACTTAATTAAATAAAATTGAGTAAAAAACGGCCGAGTGTGGCTTCACCGTTTTTTAGGCTTGTCTTTAGAAAAGGGGTTCACCTCTTTTATTGCTTTAATTTTTGAGTTGTGCGATAATTAAAGTGTCGCCCGATGGTTATGTATATTAAATAAAGTAAACGGTAAAGCTTAATTAAAGAATTTTAGCCTTTTTTCGGACTAAAAAGGGGCGACGGTTCCAATAGTGCTTAACCGTTTGGTAAGCATATCTGTTGGGCGACAACCGTCGTCCCTTTTTGGTGTCTAAAAGTGTATAATAATAAAAACTATTATTTCTATCCACGAAGGAGAGTCCTTCGGAAGGTTAAAAAAGCGGTAATTAAAAATAAAATTATTATTAATTAATTTATAAAAATATGGAAAAAGAAGAAAATGTTACAAATTTGTATCCCGTTAGAAAAACTATCAATTTTGAATTCAAACCTTCGGTTTATACAAAAAAACGAGTATTAGATGAGGCGATATGTGAAAAATCAAAATTAGTTGATGTAATGAATAATCGTATTGAAACACTCAATCTTTTCAATAATGGGAATCAAGAAATTGTAAAACAAACAAGAAAATACTTTATTGAAAATTTAAAAAACTTTGATGAAATTTTTAATAAATTTAAGGAAATAACTAATAAAATAAAATTAAAAAATGATTACGAAAATTTTAAAATTTATGTTGATACTGACAAAATAAAATTTCTTGGTAAGGATTTTAGAGACTGCTATCAAGCAATGAAAAGAGCCAAAACCAACAAAGGAAGGGGTTGGGATTATTATTTTTGTTTTAACTCTGAAACGCAAAAGCCGGAATTTAGAAATGTTAGGCTTGGAGATTTTTTAACAATTTATCATTTATTTGCTTTTCATTACGACAAAGAAACAAAAACTGGTAAATTTGAAAAATTATTTTTTGAAAAAACCGAATTACTTATAAAAAAATATGAATTTATTAAAATAGAGCTTAATGATTTTCTTGACGAAAATAATCAAGCAGATAAATTTATCACAAAGCCTGAGATTTTAGATAGACTTAAAAGAATAGCTTTTTGTCTTCAGGAAATTGTAGCGGTAATTAATATTTTTTGCGATGAGGGTAAAAATGGCTCAGATGGATCTCCTTTTTTTATAAATGATTTAAAGAATTTTAGAAAATCAGTTTTGGTTAAAAATTGTGAAGAAATAATTGATGAGATTATTAGACAAACAAACCACATTACCAACCCAAAAGCATTTCATTATAAATTTACCCTAAACTTTAAAGCAAAAAATCCCAATACTCAACTTTCGGGGAATGATACATTTTTAAGTGAAAAAGAACTGCAAGAAAAACTGAAAGATGAGATGGATAAATTAGAGAAAAATAAGAAGGAAAAATCGGATTATCAGAGTTATATTTCAAAGTTTGATAATCTTATGGGGAAGGATCCTACAGAAAAAAAATGGAATTTAATACAAAACAAGCAGGGGTTGCCTAATAATTTTACAGAAGCAAAAACACAATACGATGATGCAAAAAAAGAAAAAGGGGAATTATCAAAAAAAATTTCCAGCAATCAAGATGAAAAAAATAATTACGCCATTATTAACCAAATTAAGGCGGCTTTAAAAAATAGCCGAAATACTCATTTTGGAGTGTTGTTAAAAAAAGACGAGAAATATTTTTTAGCTTTAGAAAATAAAATATTGGGCGGAAAACTTAAAGCCGACAATGAATATTTTTTAAAAAAACTGGAAAATAAAAGCACCTCCTGCCAATTATTGGGTTATGAGTCTTTGACATGGAAAGCGGTGGAAAAACTTTGCTTGCTTCCAACCTCTTCGCTCGATGGGAAAGATGAAAATGTGGTTGAATATTGGAGTAAGTTTTGCAAATCGGAAATAATTCTCGAAAAGAAAAATGAAAAAGACACAAGAAAACTTTTAGATGCCGGTAAAATAAAAACATATCTTAAAAAAATTGTACAGAATAATAAATTATTTGATGAAAAAACTTTTAATGAATGTAAAAATTTAGATGAAATTAAAAAATATTTTGATGATTTTTGTTTTACAAATGAATGGGTTAATGCCGATTGGGAGGAATTTTTAAGATTAGACAAAGATGGCAAAATTGATTTATATCAGATTTTTAACAAAGACTTTGAGTTAGATGAAAAATTTGCAACTTCTGAAAATGACCAGCAAATAATTGAAAGAATTAAAAAAGCGAAAGAAAATTTGGGAGATAAATTTGTGCCAAAGTGTAAGAACATAGAAAGAAGCAAAAACCTTTTTACTATATATTGGCAAAACTGTTTTGATAATTTTAATTTTGATAAATATAGACTGCAACCAGAAGGAAGAGTCTATGTGCGAGACGAAAGTCCCGTTCAGAAATCAAAAAGATACCAAGAGAAAAAAGTATTGGGGGATTTTAGCATATTTTTTAATCCTACAACAAAAGAAGTTAACCAGACATCAAAAGATGGAAAAACGAGAATCGAAAATTTTAACGGATACATAAATAAACATCATCAAAATGAAATATGCATTATTGGCTTAGACCGCGGAGAGAATAGTTTGGTAAGTTACGGGTTGGTGAAATTTAAGAAAAAGGCGATAGAAAGTAGTGATATAAAAGTGTGTTTTGGTAATAAGATTGCCGATGAAGGCTGGGTGCTTAATGAAATTATAGAGGCAAAAGATTTATCAGCTGTGAAAGTGTTTAATCAAAATGGGGGTTGGAAAAAAAATGAATTTGTGGATCAAAAAGAAGATTTTTATTTTACAGAAAAAAAAGGGGAAGTTTACGATGAAGAAAAAAATAAGAAGTTGGCGGAAGACAAAAAGATTGAATTAAAAAAACAATATCCTGATTGTAAAAATGGAGAAGAAAGGGTCTTTGTCCTTCCAATAAGACATAAGCCAAAAAATGAATTTCAAAAAATAGAAATGAAAAAATCAGGTACCTATGTTGTAAAAATACTGTCTTGGGAAGAACAAGATGGGAGTGTTTATAATTATAGAGTTGCTCAAGAAATACTAAAAGAAAAGAGATTGGGACAAATTGAAAAGAATCAAGATATGGAACTTTTTGAAACAGAAAAATTTAAAAATGGATATGTTTCTGCTTTGGTTGGGTTTATCGTAGAAAAGGTGAAAGAATACAATGCTTTTGTTTCTTTGGAAAATCTTAATGAAAGTGGAGGGAAACAGGGGAATTATGAAAAAACTTTTGGTGCAAGTGTTTACCAAATAATTGAAAACAGGTTAATGTCTAAGCTCGGGTATTTGGTTTTAAAAAATAATCCGCAAGATTACACTCAATTAGCTCCTAAAATAAGGCGAATAGAAGAACTGAAGAAAAATATTGCTTCAAACGAAGGGAGTAACAAAAATTATCAACTTGGGTTCGTACAAATTACCGATGAAACAAATACTTCAAAAATTTGTCCGAATTGCGGTTATTCTAAAAATAGA
>Ga0066639_10004513_pt1 | contig 11846 bp, 10 predicted proteins | sample CryGeyCG2114_010_2_FD_59504 | JGI IMG/M metagenome (GOLD analysis project Ga0066639, IMG submission 59504) | Groundwater microbial communities from aquifer - Crystal Geyser CG10_big_fil_rev_8/21/14_0.10 | ecosystem: Environmental > Aquatic > Deep subsurface > Groundwater | place: USA: Utah... | reverse complement strand
CAGCTCGCCAGGCCCATAACCTGGAGGTTGAGGGTTCGAGTCCCTCCCCCGCTACCAAAAGGCACTCCCTATCACAGGGGGCGCTTTTTGGTTTGTAAAAGCTAGTCAAAAGCGGTTTGCCAAAAAAAAGAACCCACGGACGTTTTCCGTGAGTTCAGTATTGGGGTTCCGACGAAGAATCTATATCAACGTAAACTGTCCTTCTCTTGCATCTTTTGATTCAGACATTGCGACCCACTGCCCGTTTTTGCACGCAAGGCATTTTATATCTATACCTTTAAAGCGAGGACTCGATACGTATAGTTTGACACCTTCGGTATGTCCACCATGGATGTGGTGATCCCGGCAGCATCGACGCGTGAATTTGAAATGACCGTTAATGTTCCTACCGCCATCATCACGACGCCGCATTTGCTGCAGTTCTATTTTATCGAGCTTGCGGCGCGGGACGAACAGACCGGGCTTCCGGAGCCGGTGTGGTATGACGGCGAGGGCGGGCTCTTTGGCCTCAATGATCCGATCCGGTCCGCGATCTTCAAGATAATCCCGTAGGCGTATGGAGCCGCCCATGATAATTATTTTTTTACTCACGGCAGTGTAGCGCTTGCAGTCGCACTTGTGACGCAGCGTCATTTTTTTGCTTGAAATGCAAAGCCGCATACGTGCGCGCCTTTGACATTCCGTTTTTTTGCTGGTATGCTGTATGGTTCCCGATTTCGGCGATGCCCAAACAGCCACCACACAAACAAAAAGGAGAAAAACGTGCCCTTTAACTTTCTGAATCTTTCCGAAAGCTGGCGAAAAAAAATGGAATCCCATCCGTCGCTTGCCCGCAGGTATGATATTCTTGCGGAAGAAGCGGATGAGACATTCTTTTTACGCAAGCGGATGGGTAACGTGGTAAAGCGTCTACAGGCAGAGAATCTGCCTGTTCCTTCTGTGCATGTGTTATCTACAAACGGGATAATACTGCGCACAGCGTTCAGGTTCCTACTCGTGGAGGCAGAGGAAAAAGACCGGATGTGCGAAGATGCAGCGGCACCGGACAATAAGCGCGAGTATGCTGGAGTACGCTGTTTTGTAAAAGACGGGATAGAGACGTGGGAACAGATCGAGGAGCTCCTCCGGCAGCAAGAAGAAGAGAAGGCCCGTGCGCAAGCGTCTGCAGACGCATCAGAAAAGGGTGCGTCAAGCGACATCCCAGAAACCGATGCAGACGAACCGGACATGGACGACCTGATTGGCCGGGTCGGGGAAGAGCTCCTCCGGCAGCTTGGCAGTTTTTTGTGGCTTATAGAGGAGCTGCGCGTGGTTAAAAAGCTGCTGGAGTCGGAACTTGCACACCTGCGGCCGCGCGTCGCACAATTACAAACAGAACGCGATGCAGCGCAGGAAGCTGCGGAGCAGAGCTCCCTCCAACTGCAGTCTTTGCAAGCCGAACTGCAGAAAACACAACATCACAGACTGCATGAATTGGCACTGGCCGTATCAGGCACCACAGAGGGAAGGCAGCTATACCTGCTCGTCCAGAAGATGCAGAGGCAACACACAGCAAAACGGCCTGATTATGATCTTCCTCTTGATATGCAGGATGGGAGTCAAAGGAAGATCGCATATGAAGACCGGTTTTTTGCTGACATGCAGAAGCTGTCGAAGGCAGACCGCCGGCGGGTGCTGGACGCGCTCATTCAGTTTGTGAAGGATGCGGCATATCCATCACTTAAGACGAAGAAACGGCCAGGCAAGCCGGTGTCCGGTGCTCCGGCAGACAGTTTTGAGAGCCGGGCGAGCGACGAGCTCCGGTTCATATGGAAGCAGGATAACGAAAACACGATCACGGTCTATCGTGCTGGCCGGCATTCCGACTTTGCTTCCAGTGAGCGATAGCACCTTTTAATGGGGAGGAACAATTTTACGATGCCCCGTGCAACATGCGCGGGGCTGTTTTTTTACTCCTCTTTTTGGTATGCTCAAGATCTATGGACCATCACACCGTTATCTGCACGGATCTCGACGGCAAACAATACCATGTATCACCGGATGACATGCGCTGGCGACCGTCTGTGTATGGTATTATTATTGAAGATGATAAGATTTTACTGTCCCCGTGTTTTGGAGACGGCTATGACCTGCCCGGCGGTGGCATGGAGTTGCATGAGACAGTTGAGCAGGCATTAAAGCGTGAGGTCTGGGAAGAAACGGGCTTTGAGGCTTTAGTGGGCGAATTGGTTTCTGTTTGCTCATCGTTTTTTATGCCGCGATCGCAGTATTCATCGAGTAAGCAGCCGGCAAACGCTATATTATTGTACTATGTGTGCCACATCACTGGCGGAAAACTTTCAACCGAACATTTTGATGAAGACGAACAAAAACACACGGCAGAGGCGACATGGATCCCAATATCACAGATAGATAATATAAAATTCTACAGCACAAACGACGTGCAGTCCGTGATTAGAAAAGCAGAAGTCATGATCAATCAAAAAACAACGCTATAAGCGTTGTTTTTGGCGTGTCACCTGCAGCCTTGGCGAAGGGTGGTGCCGGAGGAGGGACTCGAACCCTCAAGCCTTGCGGCGCACGATTTTGAGTCGTGTATGTTTACCAGTTTCATCACTCCGGCTTATTTGGCTATTCTAAAGCAATGAAATTACATTGTCAAAGTGAGCTTTTTCTTTTATAATACATGCTATATGGCACGAGTGATCAGCGTAGTGAATCAGAAGGGCGGGGTTGGCAAAACGACCACCGCCGTTAATTTAGCAGTGTATCTTGCGGCACTCGGAAAGTATGTGCTGTTGGTTGATCTTGATCCGCAGGCGAACGCGACATCTGGAATCGGCATTGCCCACAATGATCTTGAAAGCGGTCTGTATGAGGCCTTGTCCGGAATAACGGATATTTCTTCAATCATCAGATCTCACGAGCTTGACGGTCTGCGCATAGCACCGGCCACGAACAACCTCGCGGGAGCTAATGTTGAATTGGTGACCGCTGAACGCAGAGAGTACCGCTTGTATGACATTCTTCAGCAGGTTCGGCATGAATACGACTACATTATAATTGACTCGCCGCCCTCGCTCGGCATTCTGACCTTGAACGGTCTTGTTGCGGCTGACGAATTGCTTATTCCGGTGCAGGCAGAGTACTACGCGCTTGAAGGGCTTGGTCAGTTGATGAATACCATAGAGCTGATCAAGGCGAATCTTAAACCCGATCTGGCGGTGCTTGGCGCGGTCATAACCATGTATGACAGCCGCAACAAGTTGTCCGAGCAGGTGATGCTTGAGCTTTATAAATATTTTCCGAATAAGATATTCCGCAGTGTCATTCCAAGAAACGTGCGGCTCACCGAGGCGCCGTCATACGGAAAATCAATTTTACATTACGATTCAAAATCAAAAGGCGCGAAGGCATATGAGCGGCTCGCTCGCGAGTTGCTCGAACTTCATGCCAATCAGATATAATCTATGGCACAAAAACAAAGTTTTGGCCTTGGCCGCGGGCTTGGGTCGTTGATTCCTAATAAAAAAGAGGAGCCGAAGCAGGAAGCAAGCTATTTTTCAGCACGTACTTTTAATGAAGAAGGGGAGCACGGTGTTGATGCAAGCGTCGCGCGTTCGATAATCCGCGACGTTCCGGTGGATGCAATCGCGTCTAACAAGTATCAGCCGCGGAAGTATTTTGATGAGAGAAAACTTAAGGAACTTGCTGATTCGATCAAGGAGCACGGCATCCTGCAGCCACTCGTTGTGATTGAGCGCGACGACAGTAAGGGATATGAACTTGTCGCGGGAGAACGGAGATTGCGCGCGTCAAAGCTTGCCGGTCTTTCAACTGTCCCGGTCATCATTAGAAGTTTTAATGATCTCGAGCGGCTTGAACTAGCGCTCATCGAAAATATCCAGCGTGCTGACTTGAATCCCATAGAAGAGGCAGAGGCCTATCAGAAACTGAATGATGAATTCGGCTTAACGCACGAACAGATTGCTGAGCGGCTTGGCAAAAGCAGGCCGGTGGTGAGCAATGCGCTGCGACTTCTGCGCCTTCCTGCTGAGATACAGGAGGCTATCTCCAAGGGAGCTATCACCGAGGGACACGCCAAGGTGCTCATGGAGATCAAAGATGACGAGAAGCGCATGGAGCTTTTTAAAAAAGTGTTGTCTCAGAAACTCACTATCACTGATACCTCCTCTGAAGTGAAACGCGTTGGTGTGGCGACTCACACACGCCGTATTAACAAAGATCCGAACATCGCCGCGCTTGAGGACGAGCTGCGCGACCGGCTCGGCACCAAGGTATCAATCAAAAAGAAAGGCAAACACGGAGGCGTGATAGCCATTGAGTATTACGGTCAGGAGGAATTTAGGGAACTGCTTGAAAAGCTCAACCAAGGAACGTAATGCATAAAACCCCGCTTATCGCGGGGTTTTAGAATCGCCGGAGGCCGGGGATAGAAGAAAAGATTCCTTTTGGAGCCGCATTCTTTATTTTTTCGCGCGCGGCGGTCGTCTTAACGAATTTGAGCCAGTCGCGATTTGGTCCTTTTCTTTTTTTATCAGTAATGATTTCCACCATGTCGCCGCTTTGCAGTTCGGTATCGAGTGATGCGAGCTGATTGTTCACACGTGCCGCTGTTGCGGTGTTGCCGATGTCAGTATGGATGTGATATGCAAAATCAACGGGCGTTGCGTTTTCAGGAAGATCAATAACATCTCCCTTTGGCGTGAAGACGAAGATGCGATCCTGAAACACGTCTATCTTGATCGAATCAAGATAGGTCTTGTCGCTGATGAGCTCCTGCTGCATTTTTGACAGTTCTTGCATCCATTCGAATTTTTTGTCGAGCATGATGGATCCGCGCTCGTCGTAATGCCAGTGCGCGGCAATGCCGTATTCAGCTGTTTTGTGCATATCAGCTGTTCTGATCTGTATTTCTATGGCCTTGCCATCATCAGTAAAGATGGTTGTGTGCAGAGATTGATATCCGTTGGGTTTTGGTTGCGCGATGTAGTCTTTGAATCGATTCGGCATCGGCCGCCAACGGCTGTGAATTACTCCGAGCGCTTGATAGCAGTCTGCGATTGTTGGCACCACCACGCGAAGCGCGACAATATCGTGGATGCTTTTTAGGTCATTGTTGTGCGTCTGCAGTTTTTTATACAGGCTCCAGATATCTTTTGTTCTGCCCGATATCTCCATAACATCCAGATGCACCTTTTTAAGTTCCGCATAGATTCGCCGGCGCGCATGCTTCAAAAGCTCTTCGCGCTCGCTGTAATATTTGTCGAGCTCTTCGCGCAGGCTTGAGAATTCTTTCGGGTAGAGGTATTTGAATGAAAGATCCTCGAGCTGGCCTTTCATTTGCCAGATCCCGAGCCGGTTTGCGATCGGTGCGTATATCTCAAGCGTCTCGCGCGCGATGCGCTCCTGTTTTTTTGGAGGCAGTGCGTATAACGTCCGCAGATTATACAGGCGATCTGCAAATTTGATGAAAATGACCCTGATGTCCGACGCCATTGCTATGAACATTTTTCGCAAATTTTCAATGTAACGCTCTATGCCGCGGTATTTCAATTTTCCGAGTTTGGTAATGCCTTCGACAAGATGGGCGACATCATCTCCAAATTCGCGTTTGACGTCATCAAGCGAATAATCAGTGTCCTCGGGAACATCATGCAACAGGCCGGCGATGATGGTGTCTTGGTCAAGGTGGTAGCGTGCCAAGGTCATAGCAGTGCCGAGAGAGTGGCTTATATACGGTTCTCCGCTTTTTCGTTTTTGTCCTTCATGCGCTTTTTTCGCGAATTCATAGGCAAGACGCACCAGATCCGTGTCAACGTTCAGCTTTTCGCGCTCAATTATCTTTATAAGTTCAGTTATGCTTGCCATAGCACGTTTAGGGTAGTTGAAAGCATTGAACATTGTCAAACACGCCCTCTCTTTTCGGAGAGGGCGTGCACTTTCAAATATGTTATGCCTTTGGCGTTTTTCCTCGACGTCCGCGCCCGGGATTCTTTCTTTTTCCCTCGAGCATGGTAATGGCATCTTCGCGTGTCACTGATTTGGGGTCTGTGCCTTTAGACAGTGATTTGTTGGTAATGCCATCTGTGACATATGGGCCAAACCGGCCATGCTTTACCTGAATGGCGCCTTTTGAGTTCGGATCCTCGCCAAGCTCGGCAATGGGTTCGCGTAGTTTCTTCTTCTGCTCGTCAGCTGTTTTTAGCACTTCAAGCGCGGTTTCAAGCGTGATGGTATAGGGATCGTGTTCCTCTGAAAGGGAGGCCGTAGTTTTGCCGGCTTTGAGGTACGGCCCGAATCGGCCGGTGTTGGCGATGACATCCTCGTTGTCTTTATTTTTTCCAAGCGTGCGGGGAAGCTTTAGCAGTTCGAGCGCTTCCTCGATCGTAATTGTCTCCACGCTCTGATCTGACTTCAGTGATGCGCTTTTTAGCTTTTCTTTCTTTGCTTTTTTGCCTTTTCCCTTTTTTTTGTCCTTCTGTTCCTCTTTCCATTCGCCGAGCTGTACATAGGGCCCGAACCGGCCGGTTTTTGCAAAAACAGCCAATCCGGTTTTGGGATCGATTCCCAGTCCTCGTATCTGGATGATGTCTTCGCGCTTCAAATTTTCTGTTTTGTCGATTAGATTAGCTTTGAACGGTTCATAGAAATCACGCACCGCGCGTTCCCAGTCAATCTTTCCTTCGGCTATCTCGTCAAGTTCTTCTTCCATGCGCGCGGTGAATTTGTAATCAACTATTTTTGGAAAGTGATCAGTCAGTACATCGGTAACCAGGAACGCCATGTCTGTCGGTTTTAATCGTCGGTTCTCGATTCGTTCGACATATCCGCGTTTTTCAATGGTGCTGATGGTTGGCGCGTAGGTTGACGGCCGTCCGATGTCATACTCTTCAAGCGCCTTTACAAGCGACGCATCACTGTAGCGTGCCGGTGGTTCGGTGAAGTGCTGGTTCGGTTCAATGCGTGCTTGGTGCGCCGGATCTCCTTTTTTGAAAACAGGAAGCGTATTTTCACGCTGGCTTGCCGGATAGAGTTTCAAATATCCCGCAAAGGCTATTGTCTGTCCGGTCGCGCGGAATGTGTAGGTGGCGTCTGACGCGGTGCTGATGTCGAGCGCCGTGTTGTTCATAACAGCTTCAGGCATCTGGGAGGCGACAGCTCGCTTCCATATCAGATCATAGAGCTTGTATTGCTGTGCAGAGAGGTATTGCTTGATACTTTCAGGAGTTCGTGACGCTTCAGTAGGACGGATGGCTTCATGCGCTTCTTGCGCGGTTTTTGATTTTGTTTTGAACACGCGCGCTGAGGAAAGCGCATATTCGTCGCCAATATTTTTTTTAAGATACTCGCGGGCGTCAGCAGTAAATTTGGTTGAAAGATTGACTGAGTCCGTACGCATATAGGTGATGAGACCAACCTCTCCTTCGCTGCCCACGTCAATACCTTCATAGAGTTGTTGCGCAAGACGCATGGTCTGAAGAGAGGAATATCCCAGCTTGCGGTTTGACTCCTGCTGCAATGTTGATGTGGTGAATGGAGCAGGAGGATTCTTTTTGGTTTCTTTTTGGTCGATGCTGGTGATGGTATATTGTCCGCTCACAAGCGCGGCGAGTATTTTTTTTGCGTGCGCTTCATCGCCGATCTCAAATTTATCAAGCGATCCGCTGTTTATGGCGTGGAGTTTTGCGGAAAAGAATCCTTCCGGAAGCTGTTTGGGATCATAATTGCCAGGCAACGGGCGCGTATCTTTTGAGAAGATCGCATCAATGGTCCAGTATTCGCGCGCCTCAAACTGCATGATCTCGCGCTCGCGAACCACAATAAGCCGGACCGCGACCGATTGGACGCGCCCGGCGGATAGTCCCCGTGCTACTTTTTTCCAAAGGAATGGGGAGAGCTCATATCCGACCAGCCGATCGAGAATGCGCCGCGCTTGCTGGGCATAGACCCTTTTTTCATCTATGGAGCGCGGATGGGATAGCGCCTCCTCAATCGCCGGTTTGGTGATTTCGTGAAACGTAATGCGCTTGATCTGTTCCTTTTTCGGATTAAGCAATGCGACGAGGTGCCATGCGATAGCTTCTCCTTCGCGGTCCTCATCAGTCGCAAAATAGATGGTTTTAGCGTTCTTTGATAATTTTTTCAGCTCATCAACAACCTTTTTTTTGTCCTCGCCTTCTACGACGTAGGTCGGCTCGAAATTGTTATTAACATCGATACCAATATCTTTTTTCGGCAGGTCGCGGATGTGTCCATAGGATGACTTGACGGTATACGCGCCCTTCAGGAATTTGGTGATGGTTTTCGCTTTAGTTGGCGACTCAACAATAACAAGGTCTTTGGACATAATAGGGGATGATTAGTGATCGGTTGTATGGCACCGCGGTCAGCTATCTGCTTGAATGATTAATTAAGGGTTTATGAACGATTGATCTGTTTTTGAGAATCGTTGCTTCTGGTATCCATTGTTTCCGCAGGGCGCCGGTGAGAAAGAAAGAACCGGTTACCAGTATGCAATCATTGCTGCGAGCTCGTTTTTTCGCCCAGATAAGCGCCTGTATCGGATCAGGCTCGCTGCTATGTGGAATGTTCCTTGGGCATCGTTGCGTCAGCTCAGCCGCGGTATACGAGTCGCGGCCTTCAACGGAAAACTCAGTGAATATAAAGTGTTTTGTTATTGGTGCGAGCAACGCGAGCATTGCTTTGGCGTTTTTGTTTTTCGCACTGGCAAAGATAGTATACAGTGTATCATATGTCAACTGTTTGGAATTGTGGACAACACTTCTGATCTTGTCTGGATTGTGCGCGCCATCAAGCACAATCGTCGGCTTCTTATCCATTATTTCAAACCGGCAGGGGAGTATTGTTTCCACATCGCCGCGCGCAATCGCTTGTTCGCTGACGCCAATGTGGCGCGCTATTGCGCGGGCAAGCTCATGGTCGCTTTCTTGAAATTTCTTACCACTGACAATATGCATTGTTGCGTGTTCTTTCGCGCATTTTTGTTTGAAAATAGCGCGTATGCGCTCACGCCGTTCTGTTGTGAAGAAATGGGAATGTGGTTTTATTATCCCCGCTTTTTCGCGCGCGATCTTTGAGAGGGTGTTGCCTAATAGTTTTGTGTGATCAAGCCCCACGTTTGTGGTTGCGCTGATGGATGTTTTTATGATGTTGCCGGCATCATATGTCCCGCCGCACCCAACCTCAAGAATCACCCAGTCGCATTTTTGTTCTTTGAAATAGAGGAGCGCTATAGCAAAAAATATCTCAAAATACGTGGGCCTGCCGTACGCGCCGTTCTTTTCCATGCCTTCAATGACCGGACGAATTTTTTTTACCAATCGAGCGAACGTTGCGGGATTGATAAGCTTGTCGTTCACCTTGATCTTCTCTATGGATGTGGTGGCGTATGGAGAGGTAAATGATCCTACTCGACGTCCATCGCTGCATAGCATGTTGTGCAACGACGTCACTGTTGTTCCTTTGCCTGATGTTCCGGAAACATGGACATAGCGAAAATACTTGCCGGGATCGCCAAGTCGTGAGACCAGTTCTCTGGTGCGCTCCAAAAATTGCTCAGGGTCGCTGTTGTGAGAGCGCATGTACGCCTGATCGTGCGGAGATGCGCCCAGCTTTTCGAGATATCGGACCGCTCTGTAATATGTGTCGAACGACATAGTGTTGTGTACGGTGATGCGGTAGTAACACAATAGTAATCGATTATCTTGTTGCAATACCTGTTTTCTGGATTAGAATCGCATTACAACTGCATACCATTGCATCACTATGTTGTTTATTGCGCAGGACTGTGATCCTGATTCTTTTCATCGCTTTTCAGCCATGCCACAATGCCATAGACAATCGGCGTATCCAGAAGCGCGAATATTATTTTGAAAAGCCAGTAGGGGATAATAAGTGAGAATAAGAATGCAACATCGAATTTCGGCGTTACCTGGTAGAATGCAATGAACATGAAAAGCGTCGTATCGATGAATTGGCTCACAATGGTTGAAAGGTTGTTTCGCAGCCAAAGAAACCTGCCTTTTGTTTTGTTGCGCCAAAATTGGAATGCCCAAATGTCATGCGTTTGGCTCAGAACAAACGCGGTCAGGGAAGCGATTATGATGCGTATTGAATTGCTGAATACGGTAGTATATTCAGCGTTATGCTCGTACCTTTCTGCTGGCGGCAGCGCAATGGCAAGCGCTACAATGCCTAGAATGAGGATCTGTGCTACAAGCGCTCCATAGATGAGGTGTGTAACCTTTTTTTTGCCGAACACCTCTTCAATCGCGTCAGTGATGAGAAACGTGAGCGGGTATGCGAAAATTCCCACGGACACGGAAACGCCGAATAAGGTGGTGACTTTTGTGCCAAGCAGGTTGGCGCCGATGAGCGCCGCAACGAACACCGAAGAAAGAATGGCAATTTTTTGGTCGGTATCAATGCGCATAGTATATATGAAGATTAATTGTTCTAGTCGATGATTCAGCGTGCCAGGCAATATCGCATGCCGCCCATGTGCCTGACCATGCCTTTCATCTCCATGAGAGTCAGTGCTGCATTTATATCGCGAACCGCCAGTTTGGTCAAGCGGGCAATGTCGTCAACATGGAGCGGTTCCTTGGTCAGCGAATCGAGAATGACCGCTTCTTCGCGCGTGTTTGGAACAACGTCAGAAGCAGTACTGTATTCCTCCGCCCGCTCTAGGTTGAGTGCGCTTAATATATCCTCAGCTTCAGAAACTGGCCGCGCGCCCATTTTGATCAGATTGTTGGTTCCGAGCGAGTTCTCGCTCGTGATGTTTCCTGGTACCGCAAAAACGTCGCGGTCTTGCTCAAGCGCGTACCGCGCGGTCAGGAGCGCGCCTGACTGTTCTGGCGCTTCGACCACCAGCACGCCGAGCGATATGCCGGAGATGATCCGGTTTCTTCGCGGGAAGTACTGCTTCAAGGGCGGCGTGCCGGGCGGATGCTCGCTCACCAGCGCGCCGCCTGATTCCGCGATGCGTTCCGCAAGCGATCGGTTGTGTGCGGGATAAATGTTATTTTTTTCGAGGCTTGCGCCCAGGATTGCTATGGTTGTGCCGGCAGCATCGAGGGTCGCCTGGTGCGCGATTGCGTCAATGCCATAGGCCAGCCCGCTCGCAATCACAATAGTGCTGCGCACGAGTCCCGCAACAATCTGCTCGCACGCGATTTTTCCGTATGGCGTATTTTTTCTGGTGCCAACTACTGCTATTGAGAAGGAATGTTCTTTTGGCAGAGCGCCGCGGTAGTAGAGGATCGGCGGTGGATCGTATATCTCATTCAGGAGTGGGGGATAATCGTCCTGTTCCGGCATGGTGGTGCGTATGTTTTCTTTTGCAAGCGTTTCAAGGAGCGCATCGAGATTAAGAGACGAACGAGCCTGGACTAATGCATCAATTGACCGGTCATCGAGCCCGGACTGCTCCAAATCTGCCCGCGCTGCGCTCCATGCGTTTTGGGCAGATCCAAAATAGTTGAGCAGCAGGGAAAGGCGTTTTGGCCCTATTGTAGCCACTTTTGAAAGCCCTATTTTGTATTTAATGTCGTCTATGTGGCTAGCATTAGCCGTATTTTTGTTTTCAAGAGTTGACATTTTTTCTGATTATGGTATAATATAAGTATATACAAAGACCAAAACCCGTTGTTTCACTTTTCATTGGAGGGGAGCCAATGAGATTCTACGGAAGAAGAAGAGGCGGGCAAACGCGCGGTATGGGCGCGCCTGAATTGCGGCAAAAAATTCAGCAGATCGCCCGCCGCACGCTCGGTGTTCGTGTTACCATGGCGCATTTG
>Ga0066639_10004512_pt1 | contig 11848 bp, 12 predicted proteins | sample CryGeyCG2114_010_2_FD_59504 | JGI IMG/M metagenome (GOLD analysis project Ga0066639, IMG submission 59504) | Groundwater microbial communities from aquifer - Crystal Geyser CG10_big_fil_rev_8/21/14_0.10 | ecosystem: Environmental > Aquatic > Deep subsurface > Groundwater | place: USA: Utah... | reverse complement strand
GCTGACGGCAAACGTGATGTTGCTGTAATTGACTCAATTTTGAAAGGTTATCCCATTGGCTTAATTTACTTCAACCAAGTTGGCACTGATAAATTTGAAGTTCTCGACGGACAGCAACGCATCACGAGTATTGGTAGATTTGTAACGGGTAAATTTGCTGTCAAAGACAAGAATGGTCATGAACAATACTACGACGGTATGGCGACCAGTCAGCGCGAGCAAATAATGAACACTAAATTGCTGGTGTATGTGTGTAAAGGTGATGAGCCTGAGATCAAGGATTGGTTTAGGACTATCAACATCGCCGGAGTACCATTAACCGAACAAGAGATTCTTAACGCAGTATATTCTGGTCATTTCGTCACTTGTGCTCGCGAAGAGTTTAGTAATAGTCAGAATGCTAATGTCCAGAAATGGAGCACGTACATCGCAGGTGACATCAAACGTCAAGCATATTTGGAACGAGCTTTAGATTGGGTTTCGGGTGGTGCAATCGACAACTATATGAGCATGCACCGCAATGACAAAAATATTACCGAGCTAAAAAAGCATTTCGACACTGTTATTGATTGGGTCTCAAGTATATTTATTGAAGTTGAAAGTGAGATGAAAGGCTTGGAGTGGGACAGGCTTTACCAGACTTACCACAAGAAAAAATATAACCCCGCCATTGTGTCTGCTTTAGTTCGGAGACTCTACGCCGATGGTTTCGTTAAAAATCGTCGAGGGATTTTTGAATATGTTTTAGGTGGAGAAGTTGAAAAAAAGCTACTTGAAATAAGGGTATTCGAGGACTCAACTAAACGTTCAGTTTACGAAGCTCAAACTGCTAACGCAAAGAGAGACGGAGTTTCAAACTGCTCGCACTGTGCAATAGGTCACGCTGCAAACAAAGACAAGATTTGGAGTATCGCAGACATGGACGCCGACCATGTAGCAGCATGGAGTAAAGGTGGTGCGACTGATGCAAAAAATTGTGAGATGTTGTGCAAAACCCATAATCGAGCAAAAGGAAATCGGTAAATAATTTGCTCTGAATTACATCACTCTTGAAATCACCGTCATTGCGAGTGTAGCGAAGCCCGCCCGTACCGAACGGTACGTTCGGTACGGGCAATCTAGCAATAACGCCGTGATTCATGGATTGCCCGCCCGAACGTACCGTTCGGTACGGGCGGGCTTCGCTACACTCGCAATGAAGTGTTTCGTAATTCACAGTAATATACATTTCAAGGAGGGCTCGATGCGGTCTATTTGCTTTTGCGCCCCCTTTTCATCTCACTTAGGAGCATCACCTTGATGCCTCTCACTTTCTTGAGACGACGGTCGTTTGTTATAAATAGAGATGCGCCGGAGACGATTGCGGTCGCCAAGTGAATGGCATCCGGAGTGCGCAGTCCGTAGGTTGCGCGCAATTCGGCAGCCTTATCTATAATGGTCTCACCAAGATTTACCACATAGAAGTTTGGCAATGTCGCAAGTTCGCTACGATAAAGAGTTTCCAGCTCAGTAAGACCTTTCCGCTTTGGCTTTACCAATAACTCTATGATTCCGATGCTTGCGAATATCCCCATTGCTTGTCCGGATACGATAGGCAACATTACTGTCTCCACAATGTCCGCAAACTCGCTTATATCTTCAAAGTAGTAAATCAGAACTGCTGTATCCAGAGCGATTACTTGTCCCATGAATTTCTTTCACCATTTAGATAACCGTCTATTTCTTTTTTGCTACCCGACAGCCCTTTCCCCATTCCACGCAAACGACGAAGACGAGCCATCGGAGCTTCGTCTTGTGTTGACAACACGACATGGTTTTCATCTATGCGAGTCAAGCTCACTTTTTTACCAATGCGAAAGTTGGTGCTATCTCGGGTATCACGCGGAAGCACGATTTGATATTTACTTGATATGGTTGTAGTTGTGGTGGACATAACGTACTCCTTTTTTACATTTTACTAATGTAAGACATTTTAGCAAAACGTAAGACGTTGTCAATACGAAACCGCTTATCCGTATACTGCAAATTATGAAACACGTCATGGCAAGCGTTGCGAAGCAATCCATGAACCATGGTGTGCCTCTGGATTGCCTGCCCGACCAGAATGCTGGTCGTTCGGGCGGGCTTCGCTTCGCTCGCAATGACGACCATTTTACGGGTTTCGTAATTCAAAGTTAGATAACTAAACCCGGTCGCAAGAATATCTTTACGATCGGGTATCTTTGTGGGGGTGTACATATTTACTCCTCTTTTGAAAATCCGTTACCTCTCTCAATGGCAACCAGATGGCGCAAGTTTGGAAAATGCACAAACTGGTCATCTTTTCCATTTCCAGACACGACCATGACTCTCGTGCCAGAATCTGGTGAGGTTAGAAAACCCTCCTCATCTCTAAAAAGACGAGCGCTCCTCTCCTCTATTTCTTGTCTCCTTCCCCTTTTTTCACGGTCAAGAAAAATACACATATGAATCACCTCCGTATTTCAATTTTGCGACAGTCCCTTTACGACCGCGTTTCTGTACTATATCCACGCTACGCCTCTTTGTCCTTTATGTAAATAGAGTTGTCCACCTATACACTTTGAATTACAAAACCTTCACAAAACTCTCCCTCCCCTTAACCAGGGGGAGGCTAGGCGGGGGTCGTGTAAATAAATACCTACCTTACCCCATCCTTACCCTCTCATAAAAGGATAGGAGAGAGCTGCAAATTTTGTAATCCATAGTTTGTAAATGTTGTTTAGGAGAGGCGCTGTTTCCAAAACGGGCGGAATGCCTGTACAAACCCACGCTTCACGTGGGGTGTGTACTGCTCCCGCACCACCACCTTATCAAAGAGAGATGGAAAAGGTCCTTGCGCTTCGTATTTATCTCTCAAACTGTTGTAAAGTTTTTTGTCATAACTTTGCCAGAAGTTTTCCTCGTCTTCGTATACATGCGCGTAGAGAATTTTTCTACCCCCAAACAACCTTGTCTTGTTTTCAAAATCTATATTTATCTTTACAAAGTCATCATGCGTGCCTGTGTACGGTCCCCAGATACCAAGATTTAGTACCATTTCGTCTCCCAAATGCGTGGGTGAAAAGGCAGAGCACTTATCCGTCATAAGTGGGCATATCCACAATGGATAGATACCGAGCTTTTCATTGGTATAGGAAAGTAGCTCTACAAAGTTCCGTGCCGGAACGCTCAAATCCTGAACAAAATATTGTTGGGATGTATCGGTCTCCTGAATAGCTTTGTACATCACCCTCGCTTTGCAAAGATGGTTGTGGAAAAACCGCGTAAGCCGATTGAATGGAACCAGAAAACGGCTAAATCCGTATGCCCCCATCCAAAATGTGCCCCGATCATATCTAAACAGATAGTCTTCTAGTGGAACAATATCATTTTGTGGATATTCCATCCTCTTTTTCGCGTGCAAGTAAAACCATTCGTCCCATGCGCGCGAAAAGCGGTGCACTGGAAGACCTTCTTTATTGTCCGTCCTTGATCCTGCCATCAATATCCCCTTGTCTGGAGCAAACATTATGCCGTCAACAAAATCAGAACACTCTTTACTAAGTGAGACAGTGCGCTCGGTTGCCTCTTTGAAACTTGTTACGGGAAAGTACGAGAGCCTGACGTATTTGGTCTTTGGTATGAGTTTTAGCTTGATGGCGGTAATAATTCCCAGCGAACCGTAAGTGCCAGCCATCGCCAAAAAGAGGTCTGTATTCTCTTTCGCCGAAGCATACACAATACTACCATCGCCTAAAACAACCTCGTACTCTTCGCTCATCGTATGTACCAAACCATCTCTAAAGGAGCTGCTCTCCCCCGCCCCTCCCGCAATACCCCCCCCTATGGTGATACCGGGAAACTCGGGGACAACCGCTGGTACCAATCCGTACTTCCCTACCTCTCGCACAAGCTTGTCAAAAGCTACATTTGGCTCAACAATAGCCACCATCTTTTCTCGACAAACAGACAGCACATTGTCCAAATCGGAAATATCCACCACTTCCCTCTTTTTGAAACGCAAAGTGCGAGTACTATTGGTACTTCCTTTGTACACGCGCGCTAAAATCTTCTCCGCGCGAAGCTCTTTTATCCTCTCGCATATATTCCCCACCTTATCCCTATGTTCGCTTGAAAGTTGCATTCCCCAAATCATATCACAAATTCAAATTGTTTTGCGACACATTTCCGTATACAATTGGACGGAGCCTCATGATTTGAATTACAGAGCACGTACTTCCCTCCCCTAGCTAGGGGAGGGTTAGGGTGGGGTGGTCATCTTACGATCCACCGACACAAATGACAATGTCCGATAATAATCAAACAGAAATACAAAAAGAGGTGCGCGCTTTTTTGGAGTATCTGGAGATTGAGCGCGGACGCTCGCTAAAGACGCTCACAAATTATGAGCACTATCTTTCGCGTTTTGTTAATCAGACTTCTATAAAAAATCCAAGCGAAATCACGGATGCTGTGGTGCGCGCTTTCCGCGTCTGGTTAAATAGACAGTCAGGCATTAAAGATGGTCCGGGAGCCAAAGATACAATGAAGAAGCGCACCCAAAACTACTACCTTATCGCCATTCGCCAATTCTTGAAGTACCTGGTAAGAGAAAAGATCACTTCCCTCTCACCCGAACGCATAGAGCTCGCCAAGGTGGGTGAACGCGAACTAGACCTCATCACAAGTGCCGAGCTGGATCGCATCCTCTCTGCACCGGAAGGTAGCGACGAGAAAACTCTGCGGGACAAGGCGATATTGGAGCTCCTTTTCTCCACCGGACTACGAGTATCCGAACTTTGCAATTTGAATATTGATTCTATTGATATTACCAAAGATGAGTTTGCGGTACGTGGAAAAGGTGAGAAGGTGCGAGTTGTATTTCTCTCCGACAGCGCCAGAGATGCCGTAAAAAAGTATCTTGCAAAAAGAAAAGATATGGACGAAGCGCTCTTCGCACAACTCGGAAGAGGCAGAGCTAAGCAGAAAAAAAATTCTTTGCGTCTAACACCCAGATCTCTGGAGAGAATTATAAAACAATATGCAATTAAGGCAGGCATCGGCAAGAAGGTTACGCCACATACATTGAGGCACAGCTTCGCAACCGACCTCCTTGGAAATGGCGCCGACATTCGTTCCGTACAAGCGATGCTCGGTCATGCGAACATCTCCACGACACAAATATACACCCACGTCACGGACAAAGCCCTGCGCGACGTACACAAGAAATTCCACGGGCGTTCTTAAAGGACAAATTCTATAGGACAAACCAAAGTTATCCACAAAGGACATTTGACTAACTTTGAATGTCCTTTAATATATAGGACAGGCAGATCTTTCTGCGTCCTGAAATAAGGTGCGGTTTAAAAAAACTAAAGGACATTTTATTTGTCCTATAAAGAAGACTGGAGGCGGTCGGCTTGTCGCTCTCAAATGAGGGCCAAAAACAGCCGCTTGGCAAACAAGCCGCGACGAACCATCTTCTCTGTACTGCACGTTCTCTCACGGACAATTGCCACCAATAAAGGTGGCCGAGCAAAGGGCTCGAGAGTAGGCATCTATCCCGTATGGTAATTAACGGATGGCTGTCCACTCTCGAGCCCTTATTTATTTAGACTTCTTCCAAAAGTGGCGCATCTGCATCGGTTTCAGAGATTTGTCTTCCGCAATGTAGGTCTATCTACATTTTGGTCGCCAAATCTCTTCCAACCGATACACCTGCATCCACTTTTGGAGGAACTCTGTCTTCTTGCACAGCTGGCGCATTTGCACCTGTTGGAGGGCTTGCAGGAACTAGCTTGTAGCTTTAAAACGAACGCTGTGATCAACATCTTTCGTCGCAAGAAGCTTCAAGCTACAAGTTAACCTAGAACCTCGTCCACAACTGCATCCAGCCCTACAAGAGCTCTGTCCCGCAATCTTGTCTACACACATTCCCACTTTGAATGTGTGTAAGGAGTTTCACGTGCAACGGAGAGGATTAGTGGCGCACCCTTTCTACACAAGCCTCTCTTGTGTACACAAGAGAGGCTTGTGTAAATAGATGGTTAGTGGGGGTTTCACGTGCAACGTTGCTCTACACAAGACTCCCTTTCGCGAAAGGGAGTCTTGTGTAGAGACGGTGATGAAACTAGCGGACGTGGTATTTCTTGTTTATGTCCCCTATTTGAGCCTCCTCAACCTCTTCTTTTTTTTCTTTACCTTGTTCTCCAAACGTTTCCAGTTCCTCTTCTGGTAATTTTGCCAGTTCTATAGCCCTTTTTTCTAGATACTCCGCAGTATTTCGTCCTGGGTCATCCAATACCTCCTGTAACAAAGCGTGCAATATCCATCCGATTCGTCTGCTTGGAGTTTCACGTGCAACGTCCATTACCCTTTTTCCGTCTATTTTAAGCATTTTTGGCGATATAGGGTCTCGAAGTACCTCTTCAATCATGGCTTGGTACTTTCTTAGCCTAAATGGCTGTTCTTTTGGTCTGCCTGTACCGATCCTGTCGCAGACACGAAGTTTCATAAGATCCCATATAAGGTCTCGTCCCACATTTGCCACCATTCTACGCACCGCGGAAAGTGTAATGCTATCTGTGTCCGAGAAGAAAAGGTGGTATCGGACAAGCTTCACGACTGTGTCCGATAGATTCTTGTCAAAGCGCAATCGTTCCATTATCTTCTTGGTCATGCGTGCGCCCACGACGTCATGTCCGTAAAAAGTCCATTTCCGCTCCCCCATCCGTCTTGTCTTGGGTTTGCCAACGTCATGAAGCAGTGCCGCGAGTCGTATGTGGAGTGGCCAATTCTTCTTGACAGCGTGTTCCAGAGAGCGCAGGTTGTGCTCCCAAACGTCATATGCGTGGGTCGCCATTTGCTCGCACCCAATCCCCTCCTCAAGTTCGGGGATTATAAACTGATTCAGACCAAGCTTTTGCGCCATGATAAGTCCCTTCATGGGCATATCCGACATCACGATCTTTACAAGCTCATCTCTTATCCTTTCTCCGGAAATATGTTTAAGATGAGAGGAATTACTCGCGATTGATGCTTCTGTCTCTGTATCTAGTCCGAAATCAAGCTCCGAAGCAAGTCTTACTGCCCGAAGCATCCTCAGTGCATCTTCGCCGAAACGCTCATCTGGATTGCCCACTGCTCTGATTAGCCTTTTTTCCAAATATATGAGTCCCCCATACTCGTCTATCAAGGTTTCACGTGCAACGGAGTAGGCCAGCGCGTTTATGGTAAAATCTCGCCTTTTTAGGTCGTCCTTCAGTTTTTGGCTAAAAACAACGCTATCCGGTCTTCTTTTGTCGGAATACGCGGATTCTGTTCTATATGGCGTTACTTCAACAACCAAAAGTCTTTTTAGAGACTCTATTTTGTCGATATCCTGATTTGCGGAACTTTCCATCCCTCTAGTGAGGGGAGGGTTAGCCTGCGGTTTTGCGACTGTATGACCCCACCCCACCCCTCCACTAAAATAGGGGAGGGGGTCTTCCTTAACCCGCTCGGTGCCTACATCACCCAATTCCGTTGCACATGCAACGCTTTGGGGTGTATTTTCATGCGTTTCTTGTGAAACGCTCAATAGCTCTATTTCACGTGCAACATCATCGTTTACCACGCCCACGGTGCCGTAATCATTTTCGTAGAACGTGTGGGGGAAAAGAACTTGTATCTGCTCTGGCGTGGCGTTCGTGGTTGCGTCCCAATCTTTGGGTTGAAGCCCAAGCACCAGATCGCGCACACAGCCACCCACAAGGTACGCCTCAAAACCGGCACCCTCTAATGTCTCGGTGACCATCTTTATCTGCGGGGGAACGTTGAAATTTGTTTTCATTGTCTACTTTTTGTGCTTACATTTTACCTTAAAATATGTTAACTTACTATGTACACAACATCTTGCTCCCGTGGTGAAATGGATATCACAACGGTCTTCGGAACCGTCGTTGGGGGTTCGAGTCCCTCCGGGAGCACCAAGACTAACTTTCATAGGGTTGATATGTACGGTCCTTATTCGAAAATTCTTAATAAATCTCAGGATGTCGACAAGAGGTTTAGGGCTATCACCTACGACAAGATTACCTCATCCGAATTGCGCTTTGATGTTCCTTCGTTTCACTCACGAAATGATGATATAAAATCGTATTCTCTCTCTGTTTCTTCTCTTTCCAAAAATACATTTAACAATTCACAGCTGATTTTTTGCGACAAAGGTTTATCAAATACTTTTCTCAAAGATTTTATCCCGAAAGAAAATGTATTTTTTGAAGAAGCGAGAGAAGAAACTTTTAAGGAGTGGGGCTGGCTCCAAAACTTTATTGAGCAAAATCGAATCAAAGAACGTGAGGCAAAAGAGATTGTTGGAATTGGCGGTGGATTAACACTTAATGTCGCCGCGTATGTTGCAGAACTGTTAGATGTTCCACATTGAAGAAGATACCCATTTTGAAATTCCTCACGGGCTCGCCGTTGCAATGGGGATATATCGCGAACTAGAATTGGTGAAAAGTGATTTGTTGCCATTGTTTGTAAAGTTTTGTGATAAATTTAAGATACCTAAATCGGTCGAAGAATTTTGGCTCCAAAGCAAGGGTTGAGCGATGGGGGGGGTAGTTCGGATCCTGCCGTTAGGGGACGACCTACACGGATGAACTGTGCGACAAAGACCATGTGGAGCAGCTAGACGCGTTAGGTCAAGGGAAATGTATCCCTTATATTAGCCAAGATAAATGGGCAAGTTGTCTTGCCCATTTGGCGGTTTTGTCCCAATCGGGTGTGTCCACGAGAGATCATCGTTTATGTGGGAGAAATTGGTGGGTTGACTTTACAGATACTATTGGCTATAATCAGCTACATCTGAAAACACATGATTGAAGATAGATTAGACAAAAGAATACGGTTTTCAAACGAGATTCTCCTAAAAATTGCTGAAATTGATGAGCTGAAAGGATTATGGAGTGGCTCGCTAACATTAAATCCACGCATTCTGGGACAATTAAAACGCTCTGTAATAATTACCAGCGCCGGTTCTTCTACTCGCATTGAAGGGTCAAAAATGACCGATAGTGAAGTTGACCGTTTTTTGCGCGGATTAAATCAAAAAACCCCAAAAGGAAGAGACGAGGAAGAAGTAGCCGGCTATGCGGACGTTCTTGGACGAATTTTTGACCACCACGGTACTCTTAAGCTAACAGAGGGTGGGATTTTACATCTTCATGACCTAATGCTTAAGTTTTCTACAAAAGATCGCTTACATAGGGGAAGATACAAGATAAAGGATAATACTGTGGCGATTGTGGAGAACGAAAAGATAAAAAAGATTCTCTTTAGTCCGACACCACCATGGCTTGTCAAAAAAGAGATGGACGATGTTTTGTTTTGGACAAACGAGAGTCTGAGGAATAAAAGGGTTCACCCACTCGTTGTTATAGCTAATTTTATTTTCGAATTTCTTGCCATTCATCCGTTTGAAGATGGCAATGGACGTCTTTCGCGGGCGCTCACAAATCTAATGCTTTTACAACAGGGATATGGGTTTGTTCCATATGTATCGTTGGAAGAGATTATTGAAAATCACCAATCAGAATATTATATCTCCTTACGACAAACCCAAAAAAATCATAAAACTGATAATGAAGATATTGAGCCTTGGCTTTTGTTTTTGTTAGACTGCGTCCTTGAACAAACAAAAAAAGCACTAGAGCTCATCCGTGGAAATAATCCTGAGAAACTTCTGTCTGAGATTCAAAAACAAATTTATGACCAGTTTGTTTCTAGTGATGAATTGAGTGTGTTAGGAATACTGAACAAGACCAACATTTCACTTGGAACAATAAAGCAGGCGCTATCACGGCTGGTAGAGCATAGACTTATAGAAAGGTTGGGGCAAGGTCGTTCCACAAGATATAAAAAGGTGCTCTAATTTCCCCGAATGACTGTCGTAAGTGAAGATATAAAGAACTTGGAGTGTCTATGGCCATGTTGTGGACAGAGAGGGGAGTGATGTTATAATAACCTACCGTAAATATGGAGGAGTTCGTCTTCTTAAAAAAATGTCGGAGTGGCGGAATTGGTAGACGCGCTAGCTTCAGGAGCTAGTGATCGCAAGATCGTGGGAGTTCAAGTCTCCCCTCCGACACAAAATAAGGAGCAAAAGCATGCCTTTTGCGACTATATTTTGTGAGGTAGAGGGGAGACTTGAAGGGCTTTTGAGCTGTTTTGTGAGTTTGAGCCCCGACGCTACGGTCGGGACAGGCAAAGCGAGGACGAAACAAAAGAGCCAAAAGGCGTACTGAAACTGTAAGTTTCAAGTCTCCCCTCCGACACATTTTTAATCTAAAACTATTATGAAATCACAACAAGAAGGACATCTCAAGGTAGGCGATGGGCATGAGGTATATTATGCCGTCTACGGCAATATGGAAGGAAAGGCAATAATCACTATCCATGGCGGACCGGGTTCAATGAGCAAAAGTAAGTATCTTAAATGCTTTGATCTGAGTAAACACAAAGTAATACTTTTTGACCAGCGTGGCTGTGGCAAAAGTACTCCACAGGGCGAAGTCAAGGGTAACACTACACAAAACCTGATAAGCGATATGGAGTGCTTGCGAGAGCATCTGGAGATAGAGAAGTGGTATGTTTCCGGTGGTAGTTGGGGAAGTACGCTTGCGCTAATATACGCTGAATCTCACGCGGATAGAGTGTTGGGATTATTGCTCTGCAGTATCTGGCTTGCGAGAGATGTGGACGACAGGTGGTCTTTTGTGGGTGGGGGAGGCGTGGATAAATTTTATCCTGATGTTTGGGAGAGACGGATGGAGTTTCTAAGAATATACGGCGCGTCCCCTGAAAACGCAGCACCGACTTTGCTTGGAAGAATGGAAAATGGCGACGAGGAAACCAAGAGGGACATCGCCGCCGGAGTAGCAAATTGGGAATCAAATCTTTTCTCACCCATGGAAAGCGTGTGCTATCTTGATGCGGACGATATGGATGAAGGCGATATCTCTAGTACAAAAATATTTCTTCACTACCAAGCCAACAGTTATTTTTTGGACCAAAATCAGATATTGAGAGACGCAGATAAAATCAAACACATACCCACCGTCATGGCTCATGGCAGGTATGATGTATTATGTCCCATGGACGCGGTGTGGGAGCTCTCTAAAAGATTAACCAACTCACGTCTTGTTATACTCCCATCATCCGGACACAACATCTCAGCCGAAGGAGAGCTCACTCGTAACATGGCATACGCGAAACTGTTAGAGGACACAGGGGACGATACGCCCTTTAAAAGGTAACCGGCTGATTCAAAAATAGTGGAAATTTTGAAACGAGTGCGCTATAATTGTTTTCCGAACATATCTCCACTACGCGGCTGTAGTTTAGTGGTATGACGACTCCTTGCCATGGAGTAGACCCGGGTCCGATTCCCGGCAGCCGCACCAATGATCTGTCCCAAGGTGATATTCCCGCAATATAACTCATGTCGCTAGACACACCACGTGAAATAGAGAGGCGTAACCCTCCTTTGAGTGATGTGGAATTTCGTAGTATTAGAGATCTTGCAGAAGAGGGACCAGACAAACTTACGCCGGGACAACGAGCTCGCCTAACTGCGCATGGTCACTACAGTATGGATGTAGAACGCAACGGCTACATGGCAAAGGAAGTTTTCCGCCTGTTGCATGATTTCGCTGGTTTACGAAAACTAGCAGATGAATTACCGAATATATACGGGCATAAAATATACGGACATAAAAGTGAAGGTGGATGGGATTTGGCTGACACACTGGTACTGCTTGAGGATTATGAAGGGCTCCGTAAACTGCTGAACAAAGTGGTTAAC